>Ga0325402_1006227_pt1 | contig 11265 bp, 10 predicted proteins | sample PopdelMetagenome_22_FD_207212 | JGI IMG/M metagenome (GOLD analysis project Ga0325402, IMG submission 207212) | Populus deltoides microbial communities from Bellville, Georgia, United States - Xylem-PdKOR-R3 | ecosystem: Host-associated > Plants > Phyllosphere > Stem > Wood/Secondary xylem...
TATTTCTTTAAAAATTCATCCATATGAATGCTTTTCATGTATGAGATGAGCTTCTTCAAGTCATTTCCAGAGCAACTCACATTTCTGATGGGTGGTAATTTACTATCATTTAGTCTCAGACAATCCCGTTTCTAACAGTTGTAGGGATTTATAATCCAACTCATATTCAACAGAGGTCATCTCTTTAATGGTGGTCATGTTATCAACCTTAAATCTTGCAATTCAAAATGCTTTTTAGGGTTAAGTATGTCTTAATGCAATAATGATTATTTATGGAGCATACATCCTACAGGCAGGTTCTATGTTTTTTTATGCGAGACATTAAGGTAGGCACTATCTAGTCTTTAAAGGTCTCTTGTTGTCTCAATGATTACCTTTGTGAAGGTAATATACGGGTTTAGTAGGTAATGAAATGGTACATATACCAATCACTACTAGTCTAAGCACTCGGTAAAGAGTCGGTTGGTTTCACGAACTTAAAACCTAAATGAAAGTCATATGTTAAGCTGCTACTCCCCCACCTAACATAAAGCTTCCATGTGTGTGCATTCCAAAGCGATATATCATAAATAGACTAGTAATGTATGAAGATATTCATCCATATCCAACATACATGCATAAGCAGGGTAAAGCATGCTAAAACGGAAATAAGTAAATAAAGTTTAAACATATCAAATCAATTAAACCATATAAAACATATAAAGCCTAGTTTTGTTAAAAACAAAAAAGTTCCTAGTGAATTCTTCATTTTGTCGCATGCGTGCGCGACATGGCAGGATGTCGGGGTCAATAAGTCATCACCTAGTTGTTTGGTTCAGGGTCACTAAGAGACCTAAATGGACTGATCTTATATGAAATTCTAGGGTGAAGGATTGGTTGTGACTAGAAAAAGTATTAGCACCCCTAACACTTCTTACTTAAGGTAACCTGCATTGTGTTGTCTAGATGTGGCTTAAATGTATTGATGAGTTTCTAATTGATGGTTCATCTATGACTTAGAATAAAATTTAATTTTTATGAGTAAATCTAGCATTTTAAATTCATTATGGGATCGTATGCCCACATAAATTTTTATGGGAAGAGTCCATCTAGGTGCCTTGACAAGGTTCACCTATCTTAGAAGAAGAAAAAGTTTTTCATAACTCGTATATTGTGGTGAAAAATACTCCTAATTAAAATAGATGAATACCTGAAATAATTATGGAAATTTTATAGTCAACTTCTAATATTTAAATATCAACCTATTTATAGGTCCTACATTTATACAAGAATGTGAACCATTAATTCTCATGAATTAAAATTTTAGGATTTCTAAAATATTGGTTAAGTTTTCATGAATTCAATAAATTAGTTTTAAATAAACAAAAATGCATGCAAATATATTTTTTGAAATTTTATGTATAAAAAAAAATACTAAATCATACCATTTATATTATTTTATATTTTTTAAGCCAAAATATAATTTTTAATTTTTTGAGAGACTTGGATCTATGCACACCAAATAAAACATATATTTGTATTTTTTTTTCAATGAGAATATTTTTTTTATAAATTTTGAAAATGTTTTAGATTTTAACGAAAAATAAGTATTTTAATACTATGTCAGCATGTTACTATATAAGTCTATAACCCTGATATTAAATAAAATTATTGAAAAAACATGCAAAGGACCCATAAGTAATTTTAAATTGGTCCCTGGAATTTTTTAGAATTTTTTTAAAAATTTATTTCAGGTTTGTTTGGAAAAAAAAACTATTTTTATTCAAAATAAAACTGTCAGGATAGGTCTAAGGGTGTGTTTGCCAAACAACCCCTCAGGTCTTAATTCCTTAACAAAAAAAAGTAACCAACCAAACAAACTCTTGATACCTGACCTAAAACAAAACCAATCAGGTTGACTCGAAAACACTAGTTCAACCTAGAACCAGATAAAAAACTATGGTTTGACCCAAAACTAAATGAAAACAAATAATTAAACTAAATCAAATCAAAACTAAAAAACAAACAAAAAAAACATAAATTTTTCTAACAAAAACAAATCAAACATTAAGAACATGAAGAACACGATGAACATTCAAACTAAAACCCAACAAACAAATCACTAACCATACAAGTTTTCGTGCAATCAAGAGCAAGGTTTTGCTCGTAATCATGTGTAGATGAAGAATCAAGCATCCATTTTCTTCAATTAACACTCAAAAGCCATGATTTGATCAAAATGTATTTGGGCAATTGAAAGAACCCTAGAATCTAAATACATGAGTACGTGTTATTGATGCCTTTTAACCCTAGATTATTTGCTAAAAATGACAGACTAACATGTCTGTGCCAATAATTAACCTGTAATAGCTCAAAAACAAGAGGCCAAGGAAACTTTCATACGAAGAACATACACCCAGAATTTGGAAAATTTCAAGAAATTGAAGAACTAATGTCAAAACCTAGATTTGACCTTCTAGGCCTTTAAACATGCTGCTTGTAGTCCTCACAAACCACATTACCAACACCTAGCATAGTTGAATCCAAAAAACAAACAAAAAACATCAAATCATCACAAACATGCATTAAATTCCAACTTCAAGCTTAAACAATGGTTGTTGCCATTTGATTCCTTCTTTTCCAAGTTTGTAACTTTCTCTTAAAGTTAAGGAAATTCTTGTGTTAGGCTCTTAAACCTTCACACATTAGAGTTCTTTTATCAATCTTTTCCTCGTCTTTTTTCTCTTTTTTTTGCTCTGATTTTCCAGGGGGTGTTTATAGGGTTTTGCTAGGGTTTTTGATGGGTTCAAACATAAATTGATTAAATCTATGAACTCTATACCTATGCTGGTTTTTCAATGGTGGTTTTGCAACAAACTTAGCTTTTTGAGGTTTTGGTGGTTTTCTAAACTTGGAGACCAACGAGCTTATTTTTGACCTTTTGATCTTAAGAGAAACATGACCAACCTTTGATAAGAAATCATTAATAAGACCACTTGATCTTGGTAGAGGGGGTGCACACCTTTTGTTTGGATCCAACCTTACTAAATTTGAAGGTTTATAGCTCCACATTCATTCATTTGAAAATGCCAACCCGATCAACTTATAATTTGAAAATACAGTGATGACTGATCGAGGACATGTTGTTAAGTTTGTTGAAGAAAATAAGATATAAATGTTTGATGGAAGTAGTTGATCTTTGTAAGAAGGGTGTCTCTCAGTTGAATGGTGGTGATTACAGCCCTAAAGGTGGTCGGAAATGTCATATTCATTTGCTTGAAAGTGCATACTCGATCAATCAAAATTGTTCAAGAAGAAGCTAAATAGTGGTTAAATGACATGTTGTCTAGGTTAAACCATAGAAATTAGGGTTTTTAATTTGGGATTTGAGAGATTTCATTTTAGTCCTTATTTTTTCAATTGCTTTTGATTGCACCTGTTATTGCCTCCCAAACTCTTAATTTCATGCAATTTCACCTCTGCCAAACTCAATCATTAGCCCCAAAGTTTAGCGTCATTTTCATCTTAGTCCTTGGTTTTTTATTGTGCATTTAGACCTTTAATTGACCATCAAACTTTTATTTTTATTCAATTTAGCTCCTGATTTGTCCAAGAAGAAGCTAAACAATGGTTAAATGACATGTCATCTAGGTTAAACCATAGAAATTAGGGTTTTTAATTTGGAATTTGATAGATTTCATTTTAGTCCTTATTTTTTCAATTGCTTTTGATTGCACCCGTATTGCCTCTCAAACTCTTAATTTCATGCAATTTCACCTCTGCCAAACTCAATTGTTAGCCCCAAAGTTTAGCATCATTTCATTTTAGTCATTGGTTTTTTATTTGTGCATTTGGACCCTTAAATGACCATTAAACTTTTATTTTTATTTAATTTAGCTCGTGATTTGGTTAATTCCAGCCCCTACAATTACTCGTTTTTTTTTTCCCGTTTGATCATTGGTTTTGTATTTCTTCAATCAAGTCTCTAATTGCCTATTAAACTTCAATATTTATATAATAAAGCACATGATTTGACCAAATTAACTCTTTAAAATTGCAAATTGACCTCCAAACTTTAATTTCTTCTAATTAAAGCTTAAATTGACTTTAAATATTAATTTTTCTTGCAATCAAGTCCTCAAAAAAAAATAATTAAGCCTTCCAAAATTCTTATTAAGTCCTTACCTATCCAAATTTATATTTTTTTTACCTAAAATAAAAATATTTTCACCAAATAGGCCCTTTATCAATTAGAATTAGGTTGCCAATTTTGTTAATCTTATATGTTGGTCCTCCAACTTTTCCACTTGTGATTTTGGTCTTTCATCACCAATTTGGACAGTCTTCTAGGCTTTCTTCATGTATATCCATTTATATTTTAGATTTTCTTTTTCTATTTTTCTTTTTTCATTTCTTGATTTTTTATGGGGTTAAAAGTGGGTAACAACATAGATCATTATGGTTTAGTTGATTCTCAAGTGATCTTATTAAATTTTACCCTTCTACAACTCTTTGGTTAAGTTGGTTGTTTTCAAAGGCAATTGTAAACTCCAATGCAATTATAGTTCAGTTGCTCTTTCCAAATTACCTTTTGCTTTAATGCTTAACATATTCTTACTTGGTGAGTTATTGATCCTTTTGAACTTCATGCACTTTTTTGTTGAAAAAGGACTCCTAACCTTTGTTCTCTCGATTCTACCTTTATACTATTTGGTAAAAGCACATTCTAAACAATTGGTATTGGAGATGATACTTAATTAAGCTCATTGACAATCCAAGAATCCTATTATTCATTTCATTATCGTCCTTATTCCAATTGCTGTGTGGATTAAAATATTGGATGAGACATAACTCATTACCAGATTTAACAATTTTATAGATAAAATTTTTTATCGGTATTTACACTAACAATCTATCTATGATTATTTTACTGATGGGATCGTTGGTAGTTTTTGGTCTGTCAGTAAGTCCGTCATTAATAAATTTACCGATGGCTTTATAGACGGACCATACACGCCAAAAACAAAATTACCCACTTCATTCCATTGATAATTCCCTCAGTACTATTTAGTATATCACCGACAGGAGAACTGTATGTAATTTTGTCGGTAAGTTAATAGTTGTAGTGATATTTGCAATAATTCTTTTCCAACTATTTGGAATATACTAATGAAATGATACCGATGAACTAATTTTGTTGGTGAGTTAATAGTAGCATTGGCATTTGCTATAATTTTTTTCCAACTCTTTGGAATATACCGACAAAATAAGTCTGTTGGTAACCCCATCCGTAATAATTTATTTTAAAAAATCTATTGAATAGAAATAGAAAATAATTAAAAAATAAATTAATATAAAATTCAAATATTTAAAAATAAATTATCTTAATATAAAAATCAAATATTTATTATAAATTTAAACATTTGTATACGTTCAAATACAATAAAACTAGAATAGAGACGGTGCTGGAGGAGGAGGAGATTGGTTGTTCCTCGGACTGTGGGGCCAATAAGAGGGTGCACATGCACCACCCATATGTGATCTCATCTCTATTTAGATTCGACGAAGTTCTTTATAATCCATAGAGAGTCATTCATATCTTCATAAAACATTTTGAACTATTTTCATAACACCTGTTACTTCTTCATTGACTTTATCAACAATTAAGATGGTTGCAATCTTACATGGCCGAGTATATATAGTGAACTTTTTTATAGCTATTCTTGAATCACTTAGGAATTGAACCAACTGTGTACTTTTTCTCGAGCTAGTCTCTCTAAACAATACCTTTACCTACACAATGCAAACAATAGTTAGAAGAAAAACCAAAAGCAAATTCAAGCAGCTTAGGGAGTACTGCAAAACCCTAAACCCTTGGATATTTTTTCCTAGTGATAATCATTTTCATTGAGGGTATAAAAAGTTTGGAATAGTAAACACTCTTTTATCATAATTCTTTAACTTATCTAAGTGGTCTTATACCTAACATAATAACATTTAACTTTCATAGGAAAAATGATCACAAATTTAGTAAAAAAAAAGAGTGAATTTTCCAAGAAAAACATAAGAAAGGTCTTTACATTTTCAAGGGGCATCTTCTGATGATGATAAAAAAAAATTGAATCATAGGAAATAGTGTTTCAGAAAAGTGGAGCAAAAGAAACTTTTCAAGATTTGAAAACTATATGCTCAACAACATCTCATCATGCTTTACCTTGATGTTTGCATGAAATTCATTCAACTTTAAGGCAATTTTATCATGGCATTTGTAGACCTAACTAACATTCTTCCCTCTTTACCATTCAAAATCTTTGCATCTCAAGCATGACTCAAAACTTGAAGTTACTTAATCATATTAATGTTTGAGAAATTTTATCTTTTTATTGTGCTATAATTTGTTTTATAATATGATGCATCATTTTACAAGTGTCATGACTATAATATTTTTTTTCATAATAATTTTAATGTTTTAAATGTTCAAGGTATTAGAGGTGTAACAACCTTAAACTTAAAAAAAAAAACTCTTTTTTAAATGAACAACAATAACAAAAAAAGGAACACAACCTCATGGTAAAGTATATAGTCCATGATTTTTACTTGCATACCAACAAAACTAATAATGTATTACCATGGCAGATAAGTGACTTATACAATAATGAAATAAATGAATAGCTAGGAAAAATGAATGGTTACTAAAGCATGATGGAAGCTATGTCAAATTACATGCATATATTTGGAGATCTGCAGTCCTAGAATGGTAAAGAACTTCTATAGAAGACATTGAGGAAGCCATATTAAATTTCATGTTCTTTAACATGCCCCTTGCATCCATCTCAATCTGGATATGAAGCTGGATAGTTTTGATGGAACAAATTTTGTATGTTGGAAAGACAAGATGATGTTCCTATTGACTACTTTAAAGATCTCCTACATCATTAATCCAAAATTTGTCTAAAATTCATGCATCTACATCTACATCTGTAGAGCATAAGAAACGAGATGAAAATGAATTGTTGTGTAGATGCCATATCCTCAATAATTTGTCAGATCATCTGCATGATCTTTTTATATCCATAAAGTCTTCAAAGAAAATGTGGAAGTCACTAGAGTACAAATACAACACAAAAGACAAGGTGTGGATAAATTTTTTATTATGAAATATTTTGAATTTTTAATGATTGATAATGCTTCTGTTATAGATTATGTCCATAAGTTACAAGTCTTGATTTCTAAAACTAAATACTTGAAAGTGGAAGTTTCTAAAGCATTACAAGTAGGATGAATAATTGCAAAACTTCCTCCTAGTTAGAATGATTACAGGAAAAAGTTATTATATACCACAAAAGAATTTTCTCTTGAACAGATTCAAAAACACTTGCGGATTGAAAAGGAAACTAGAATTCGTGTAAAGAAATTCACCACTGAATCTTCAACAAAAGTGAATTATATTGAAGGAAATCATAATGTTTAAAAGAAGAGGAAATTTTCTGATGCAGTAAAGAACTTTAAAAATGCAAGCAACCTAATCAATTCAAAAAAGGAAAGATCTGTTACAATTGTGGCAATAAAGGGCACTACAAACCTGGGTGCAAGTTTCAAAAGAAACAGAAGCAAAAAAATCCTAGTAATGTCCAGAATTCAAAAAATACAAACATGGTTGAACATGAAACTAAGTTGATTGCAATGGTTTCGAAGCTGCATATTGAAATGATTACTATACTTCATATAGCTGCAAGTACCATGTCTAATGACTGGTGGTATGATTCTAGTGCAACCATCCATGTATGCAACAATAAAAACCATTTCAAAGATCATGAAGTTGCAAAAGATAGATAAAAAGTTCTAATGGAAAATTATAATGTTGCAAAGGTGATGGGAAAAGAAAATGTTGAACTAAATTTTACTTCTGAAAAGAAATTGTTGTTGGTCAATGTCTTACATGTACCAGATACAAAGAAAATCGTGTCTCTGCAAATTTTCTTTGTAAAAAGGGTTCTAAGGTTGTTTTAGAGTCTAATAAAATCATTCTGACCAAAAATGAACTATTTATAGGGAAGGGTTATTCATGTTATGGAATGTTTAAACTTAGTTTTAATAATAATATTAATTTCTCTATTTATATGATTGAGTTATCTTCATTTTTATGACATGATCATTTGGCACATATTAGTTTCAGATCATTAAAATATATGGCTAATTATAATTTAATTTCCTATAAAATTAAAGATAAAAGAACATGTAAAATTTGCATTCAAGCAAAGATGACTAGAAAACGACTTTTCTTAAAGTTGAAAAGGGAGAAAATAGATATTTTATAACTTTTATTTATGAATTTTCAAAGTATACTTATTTTTTTTTTAATGAAACATAAAGATCAAGCTTTTCAAATGTTTAAGAATTATAAATTAGAAGTTGAAAATCAAAAGGGAAAGAAAATTAAAATTCTAAGGAGTAATAAAGGTGGTGAGTATTTTTCTATGGGATTTTCTTTAGTTTGTGAAGAAAATGAAATCATACATCAAACTAGTGCACCATATACACCCCAACAAAATGACTTAGTAGAAAGAAAGAATAAAACTTTGTTGATATGTTTAACTCTATGTTAATGAATGCCAAATTGCCTATTAGTTTATTGGGGGGGGGGGGGGGGAAGAAAAGTTTTACTCACTGTTTGTCTATACATAATAGAATTCCTTCTAGAAAATTAAAATTTTCTCATGCAAATTATGGAAGAAAAGAAAACCATACTTAAATTATCTTAGAGTTTGGGGTTGCCTTGTCTTTTATAGAGCTTCGGATTCTAAAAGGATAAATTAGGACCTAGAGCTTTAAAGGGGAATTTTCTTGGCTATGCTGAAAATTCAAAAGCGTATAAAATATTGGATTCAAGTTCTAATGTAATAGTGGAATCTAGAGATGTTGAGTTTATTTAAAATAAATTTCAAACTGATTCCAATTCAATTAGTGAACGAATCAATAATTTTGAAATTGAAATAAAGTCAATAAATAATGCAAGTTTTAATCCAAATTATAGAAATAAAAGAACTCAAATTGATGATTTCATTGAACTTAAAAGAAGCTAACGTGCTAGAAAAGAAAACAATTTACATCTAAATTATATATCTTCACAATCTATTGTTTTCTTAGTTGAAGGCAATAAGGTTGATGTGCTTAATAAGATACTAATCTTATTAATAGTTGAAGATGACTCTAAAATATATAAAGAGGCAATGATGTCTCAAGATGTTGCTTTTTCAAAAAAAAAAAAAACCAATTAATGATGAAATTGACTCAATATTATATAACAATACTTGGACTATTATTAATTTGCCTCCAGGTTCCAAGGCAATTGGATGTAAATGGGTTTTCAAAAGAAATATAATAATGATGGATCAATTCAAACTTTTCAAATAAGGTTAGTAGCCAAAGGCTTTAGACAAAAGGAAGGAATAAGCTATTTTGATATACGTGCTCTGGTGGCTCGTATAACATTTATAAGAATATTTTTGGCTTTATCATCAGTCTATAGTTTATATGTACATCAAATTAATGTTAAGACAACTTTCCTCAACGAAGAATTGGATTAGCAGGTCTATATAGAACAATTAGAGGGTTTCGCTCTACTAGGAAACAAATATATAGTCTGCAAATTGATTAAATCTCTATATGGATTGAAACAAGTATCTAAGTAATGGCATGAAAAATTTGATTATGTAATTTTAGAATATGATTTTAAATATAATAGTGCTGATAAACGTATTTATTTTAAATTTACAAATGATTTCGGTGTGATCATATGTCTTTATGTGGATGACATGCTCATTATTAGTACTGACTAAAAGTTGTTAATGATACGAAAAAATATCTAACCTTAAAATTCAAAATGAAAGACTTAAATGAGGTAGATACAATTTTAGGTATCAAAATAAGAAAACATAGTAGGAGTTTTGTTCTTTGTCAATCTCATTATATTGATAAAGTTTTAAATATATTTAATCATTTGAATATCAAAGTAGCAAATACTCCATATGATGTTTCCTGTAAGTTGATAGAAAATACTGGTAGATCAATTGTTCAAATTGAATATGCTAGTGTAATTGGTAGCTTAATATATGTTATGCATTGTACTAGACTAGATATTGCTTTTATAGTATGTAAATTGTCTAGATACACAAGTAATCTTAGTAAGGATCATTGGAAAACAATTACAATAATACTTGGTTACTTGAAAAAAACTCATTCTACAATGGAATCCGAGTTCATAGCTTTAGCAACTACAAATAAGGAGGCAGAATGGTTAAGAAATATGTTATTGAATATTAAGTTGTGGTCACAACTGATGCCATCTATCTCCTTATACTATGATTGTCAAATAACTATGTCTAAGGCATTTGATAAATTTACAATAGAAAATCTAGATATATCAACTTAAGACATGAATATATAGTGCAGTTAATTTCTGATGGGATAATTACTATTATGCGTGTTAGATCATGCAATAATCTAACATATCCTTTCATTAAAGGCCTTTCAAGAGATATAGTTAGAAACACTTCTACTAATATGAGATTAAAGACCATTTAATTAAACTTACTAATATCCGGAACCCAACTTTTACTAGTTAAGACCATGAATATATAATGGTGCCGCTTTAACAAAAGTTTGAAATTTTTTGTAAATGTTTATAAATTTATGAAGTAGCACATAATCATATTAGTGTTAAAATAATAGTGAATTTCTATTTTAGATTAATTGGAACATGTGTGTGATATTTTCAATTCTATTAAATGAAATCCCGATTTAAGTTTTTTTATCATTATAATTTCTTAAAAGTTTTGAAATGCTTATACGAAAAAAAAGATTAGATTATAATCTAATATTACAAATTAAGTGAGTGATTGTTGTTAAATTATAGCTTATATATTATCTAGTTAAAAAAACCTTAAAAAAATAAGAGATTTTGTTATACCATACAACACCAGGGACACCAAATCAATAAATTTAGATATAGAATGGAAAGCCAGAATTAATATATCCCCTTGCATCCATCTCAACCTGCTCCGTTTCCCTCCGCCTTTGTCAAAGATTGTCGATTTTATTTATTTATTGAGGATCTGATATGTATCTTCTGCGTCTATCAACATGTTTGCTTTTGCATGTTTTAGTTCTTCCACCGCTTTGGTGCTAAAGTGTTCTTTCTGGTTCAAATCTTTGTGAACTATCGTGCTGTTTTCAGGATCTCTTACATGTAGAGATCAATGGTGGATGCAGGCATTGATCAAGAAG
>Ga0325402_1006228_pt1 | contig 11264 bp, 7 predicted proteins | sample PopdelMetagenome_22_FD_207212 | JGI IMG/M metagenome (GOLD analysis project Ga0325402, IMG submission 207212) | Populus deltoides microbial communities from Bellville, Georgia, United States - Xylem-PdKOR-R3 | ecosystem: Host-associated > Plants > Phyllosphere > Stem > Wood/Secondary xylem...
ACATGCATCCTGGTAGAGCTTTGTGAGTGAAGTTGGTACACTTTTTCTCTTATGGTGCATTGCAAATCTCTTGATTTGGGAAATTTTTGCTTCTCACCTTCAGAGATGTATAGTTTGCTTTTGGAGACGTACATTAAGGACTCAAGGGAGAAGCACAGGTTGTTCGATACTACTGAAACCATTCCTTGTGTTGCTGATAAGGCAAAGTGGACACTGAATTGGATTCAGAGGAGTACACCATTCTTCTCTGATTCTTTTAAACGGTACATGAAAACTTTGCTAAGAGGATTAGAAGTACTGTCTGGGCCTGTGTTCCCGTTGGAACACATCCTTTTAACGATTTCTCACTCTTCTCCATTTTAAGTTCCGAGATTTTTGCAGAGAGACGTGTTGCTTTTGCTTGTAGTATCTTTTTTCTCAGGAAGGTAGCGTTCTTTAAATACAACAACAAAAGACTGTTATATGTTATTTGTGATATTTGATCTTTCTTTCTTTTTTCCTCGTATTGCATTCATATATATATATATATTGCATGTTAAGATTTTATACAGTGTTTGTGTATTTTCGGTCTCTGCTTCTGCGCTGTCGTCTGGCATAAAAAGAGAGCCTTGATGCCAAGTTTGACATTGTCGAATGGACTGATCCAGAGACGAGGGGCTGCGTTGTGAAATTTGCATGCCTTCTTTATAGGTGAGATTTTTCTCTCTTGTTCTCTTTTCTTTATGTATATTTTAATTGTTGGCTTTAACACTTGAGCCACTGTTAGATGTACAGCTCTTCTAGTGGTTCTAATATACTGACTGCTATCTTCACCAAGGAATCTGAAATTCCATGTCCACTTCTAATGAATATACAGTATGCTGGTCACCAGTAATTCAGAATAGCTGATCACTCTTACACCTAGACTTAATAAAGCATGGCATCAAAGGAAGTGATGCTCTGTGAGTATGGAACTGAAATTCAATTTGTGCAAGAATAGAAGACTGTTCAGTATATCAACCATGCAGATGGCCTAACATTCCACTCGCAGCGATGCAAGGATGGTGTGCTTTAACACCCCAGAACAGGCACCAAGGTTTTTAATTACAAGCCAGACATTCGAACTCGGTTTCTAAGTACAGATCTATTTATATCCAATGATGCAAAGTGTCTATGATAATATTGTGGGAAAAGAAATTTAAATCTGATAATTCATAAGTGTAACAGCAATAAGAAATATTGACTGAACAACCCAGTTTGTTGTGCAAGTTTTGCCCATTGTTAGCACACACGCAGAGTAGAAAGATATCTGTGTGTACATAAATCCTCGTAGTAGTTGATGAACATATGCTCAAGGAGACAAAGGTAAAGATAAACAAATCACTAAACAAGCGCTGTGTAAGAAAATTCCATGTACGGCGCCGTCAAAGTGGACTTCAAATTAACAAATATACCAAAACATTTTGGGGGCAGCGTTAAACATGTTCACGTACTCGCAATGGAGGGTGGATTAGAGAAGTGTGTTTTTTGTTTTTTTTTCCATTTCGGTTCCTTAACTTTTGTTTTCATCAATTGAGTCCTCCACAGTACCGCCACCCTCCACAGAAACAGAAACCCAAAACACGCGTTCCTCTCTATAAGATGTAAGATTACCAAGTGAGAGGTACTAGGAATTTAAGAAACCTTTCAAAAACCGTGTCTCGTTACCTCTGCAATTCATGCCATACTTTTCAAAAACCTTGTCTCGTTACCTTTACAATGCCTATATATAGGGTTACCACTTCAAGCGTTTCCAGTCAACAAAACATACTGGATTCTCATATAGCGAGCGACACCCATAAACATAGAGATACGTTGAGCCGTGAGAGTATAATCTGGAAATGGCAAGCCCAAGAGTGTTAGGGACTGCTTTCCTGGTCTTGCTTATTTTAGACCTCACCTTTGCTGCTAGGACACTGCAGTCAATTAGTGGAGGCGGAGGTGGAGGGCAGGGAGGAGGTGGTGGTGGTGGATCCGGATCAGGACTTGGGTCAGGTTATGGTTCTGGGTCTGGATCCGGGAGCGGTGAAGGATATGGTGCTGGTGGTCGTGGAGGAGGCGGAGGCAGTGGAGGAGGTGGAGGTGGTGGCAGTGGCGGAGGCAACGGGTCAGGTTCTGGCTATGGGTCTGGTAGCGGCTCGGGCTATGGTTCTGGTAGTGGGATAGGTGGCGGCAGAGGTGGTGGTGGTGGTGGTGGCAGTGGAGGTGGTGGCGGTGGTGGTGGAGGTCAAGGCTCTGGATCAGGAAGTGGGTCAGGCTATGGAAGCGGAAGCGGAAGCGGAAGCGGTGGTGGCAAGGGTGGGAATGGAAGTGGAGGAGGAGGAGGAGAAGGAGGTGGTGGGGGTGGAGGAGGAGGATCTGGCTCTGGCTCAGGCTCAGGTTATGGTAGCGGGTCTGGTTATGGCTCTGGATATGGAGGAGGGAAAGGTAATTAAAGCTTGCCATGAACACAGAGGATACCTTTTCTTTTGTATTCTGAAATAAAATTGCAGGAGCTCACACATGCATGCACATAAGCATGTTGGCGAGTGATTTCAACTACGCATGTGTGTATCACTATCGATCGATAAAGTCACCTTTCAAATGCTATAAATAAAAGAACACATGCATTTTACTCTGAGAATATATTTTATAGATAATCTCTCCGCAAAACCAAATCAAATGCGCATGTTTCGTTTCCATAAGAACAATTAGATCTCATCACAAGAAAAGGAATTTAAATAAAATTAAAAGAAAAGAGCTTGTACTTTCTAAATTTGAAATTTTCCTTCCAGAGCTCAGGAGTGCTAACTTTGAATGCAGTAAGAAAAGCCTTGTCACAAGTGAAAATACTCAACCTCGATACATGACTGTCAAAAAGAATTTCTGAGTAAAAGTCTGACCTGGTTAATGGAGTCCAGTCATCTGCGGTATGAAAAATTACTTACCTCTCTCTACGAAAATGTCACACGGAGTTTTCGATCCCTCACCGAAGGCGGCCAAAAGGCCATTAGAAGTTGCGAAGTGAGCTTTACAACCATAGAACCACCAGTAGACAAGTCCTGTTAGTATTTCATGAAAAGGCCATTCTTCGAATCAGAAACGTAAAAGTGATATAGAATGACAACCACATCCTGTATCGGCAATCGATGCTTCCAGTCACAAGACAAGCTATATATTATTTCCTGCACTACCGGATTTATCGCCCATTTATAAGAAAGAGATTGCAAAATCTGAAATGTCAAGATGAGGATTAACTAAACAAGATTCAGATCGAAGAAAATATTTCGGCAAATTTCCATTTTAACTATGGCAAAGTATCGTTTGAAAGCATAGCTCAGACGTAAAACATGTATTAGTTTAAAAGTTATTAATAATTGTATCAAGAAGATAAACATGGTTACATCTGATATTATGACAGGCCAATAGAGCCTAATCCAACAACTGTTTCCAGAAACAGAAAATTGCACCCTGTGAAGAATTTCCTATACTTTCTATACTGAAGAATTTCCCTTCCTTCTTTCTCCTTCCATCACAGTTTCTGCTTCCCAAATTCGAGAAACAGTACCAAATAAATTAGGAAATTGCAGGGTCCACGGAGAAATTTGCAACAAAAAATAGTTCAGATCATGGTCAAAGGCTAATCTGTCTCCCTCTCAGAAGCTTAGGATTCCTTCCGCATTATCATGTCCTCAGCTGCATGGATGGCCCTCTGTGATTGTAATTTTCCTGCCAAAGAGTACGGAAAACAACAAAATTAAAACCCTCGCCTCTTCAAAACACATTTTTAGCAGCGAACTGATTCACTCAAAATCCATTCCCATGCCTATCATTTGTTCCAGACATCAAATCACCCCTGTCTGATATTTTTACCGAACCTCCACTATTCTGCCAAAACGGAGTGCTATACATTAAACAACAACAATAATTGTCATAACCCATTTTCACCTCATTTTTTGTATATATTAGAATAATACAAATAAAATATATCTTTTCATTAAATTTAGTTAATTTTAATCATTTTGTTATTTTCATCATTTTTTAAATCTTTGTGTGTTAAAAATAAATCATAAAAAACAAAGAAAAAATCTAGAAGATAAGAAAATAAAAAAATATATATATATAAAATCACAGTTAGGATGAAAATTGTACCAATAATTGATTATCAAAGATAAAAATAACGTTTGAGATTTTTGGCCCGTAATTGAGGTTTGAATTGAAGAGAAAATTGAGAGGAAAATAAATAAAAAAGAAGCTTAATTTGATTTAATTTGGCTAGGATGGAAAGAAATTTGAAGTGCAATGATGAGTTTGAAACAAATAGCCAAATTTAGAAATAACCAAGGATGAATTTGCAATAAAAGTTAAATCTGGAGGTCTAAATTAATTCAATTAGGACACATTTGAAAAGAAAAGGGATGATTTAGGGCAAATTCAATTAGAATTGAAACAAATTACAAATAAAAGGACTTTGATTAAAAGAAGGAAATATTCCAAGGATCAATTGAATTTGTTTTATATAAATTTTTTTTAGTCCCATTCTTTTCAGTCCAACAATTCAGTCCAATTAACCTCAATTCAGTCCAATTGAATTAAAATTATCTCAACTCAGCCCAATTTAATCCAATGATTTTGTCAAATTAATTCGATTTAATCCCCAATTAATTCATGATTCAGCTTCTCTAATGGTCCAAAATCCCAGCTGATTGATTGTTCTCAATCAATTTTCTAGCAAATCAAGCCCAAATTGATTTTCCAGAATGGTAGCTCGCTCTCCATTTAAAACACCAGCACAACACAAGAAGGAGAGGAGAAGGACGAACAAAGCCTCTCATTCACGAACCCAAAACAAGAACAAAACTGGGGGGAAATCAACAAAAGATCCGAGAAGGAGCAGACTGAAAAACCCCTCAGCATCAACCTTAATTTTCCATCAAAACCAAACCGTACCATATTGCCAACCAATCTCCCTACCAAATTGAACAACCTCTCTTCTTTACCGACTGCCCTCGATCTACTCTTTACGCCACAACCTCTCTTCTTTACCGCCTCACCCGCACTCTTAGTGCCACCAACCACCAGTCACCAAAACTACCTTCAACAGCCACCACACCTCCCTGGCCTCCCCTTTACCTTCCAGCCAACAAAAACTAGAGACACCCCTTTCAGCCCCCTTTCTCACAAAGGATATGTTTCATGGCACAGCCACTCTAGTAATTAGTATCTTCTACAACCAACCCTCCAAGATGTGGAAGGATATTATGTCCATTGTTCAAACCGACGTTCACCACGTCTTCACGAATCATTGCAAATTCATGGTGGGGAATGGCAGATTAACATCCTTTTGGCTAGACAGCTGGATAGGTGACTACCCTCTCAAAACAGCCTTCCCTAGGCTATATCTTTTGTCTTCCTCTAAATCTGCTTTGGTGGCTGACATGGGTAGATGGAGCAATGGAATCTGGCTCTGGTCCCTACAATGGCGCAGACCTCTATTTCATTTTGAACAAGAACAACTATCACTTTTATCATCCTTACTGGAATCCAAGCCAATGTTCTGCCACAGGATGGATAAGAAAATCTGGACCCTAAACAGCGATGGCCTCTTCAGTGTAAAATCTTGCTCCAAAATGATGGACCAGCTGCTCTACGGTGGTGTCAAACCATTCCAATCTTCTGTTTGGATAAAACTAACCCCACCAAAAGTGCAACTTTTCCTTTGGCTTCTTGTCCAAGACAAAGCAACCACAAGAGATTTTCTATTTCAACATGACTACCTAACCCTTCAGGAGTCAAGATGCGCTTTCTGCAATAAAAGCTTGGAATCTTCAAGTCACCTCTTAATTCACTGCCACTTCACTTGGAATATATGGATGAAATTTCTTTCTAATCGGGGCTTTTGCAGTGTTTTTCCAAAATCTGTTGATGATATGTGCTACCAATGGTCTTCTATGGTTAAAGGCAAGCAGCAAAATCTCTCATGGCAGCTTCTTTTCTCATGCGTTGTTTGGAATCTTTGGCTTCACCGAAATGATGTTATTTTTAATGACGCTGCCCCTAACCTTCAAATCTGTTTCTCCATGGTGCGCCAAAGTATTGCTTTATGGCTGAGGCTTGAATCCAACTCTTTAGAGCTTAATATAGAGAATGTTTAGTCAGGAGGAGTTGGTTTCTTATGATTTGTTTGTTCCCCCTTTTGTTGCTCTCCCATGTTTCATGCAACAGTTTTTGTGCTTTCCTTTCCTCTACTTGTTCATCTGATGTAAGTTAGCCTATTATCTTTGTAGCCTTTTTTCTTAATAAAATTTCGACTATTACCAAAAAAAGAAAGAGAGTAAATGTAATTCAGAATAGCAGATCCCCGATAACCAAAAATGTTAAATGTACTTGCACTCTTACATGGACTTATTAAAGCACGGCATCAAAGGAAGTGATGATCTATGCATATGGAACTGAAAGTCAATCAGCGCAGAAGTAGAAGACTGTTCAATATATCAACCATGCAGATGGCCTAACATTCTGCTTGCAGTGATGCAAGGATGGTGTGCTTTCACACACCAGAACGGGCTCCAAGGTTTAAAATATATGTCAGGCATTCGAAAACGGTTTTTAAGTACAGATATATATTTATATTCAATAGTGGAAGGTGTCTATGATAACGTGGGAGAAGAAATTTAATTCTATTAATCCCAAGTGTAACAGAAATAAGAAATACTGACTTATTAAAACATGGCATCTGGGGTAGATTCTTATATTTGATTTAATTTATTTTAATTATTTTCTATTTCTATTTAATAGTTTTTTTAAACATATATTTTTAAATTATTACCAACATGGTTATCGATGGTCTAAGACTAGTGGTATATTCCAGAAAGTTATCACTGCCACTATTTACTCACCAATGGAATAACAGATGGTCTATTTGACGATTATATATCAAATTCATCAAAGAAAATACCGACGGACAAAAAAGATTCATCGATGGAATGACATACAAATTTTATGTCGGTGATATGTTATATTCATCGACAAAGAATTGAAAATCCTGATGGAATGAAGCGGGCAAATTTTTTTTTTTTTTTGCATGCTTTGTCTGTCAGTAAATTCATCGTTAAAATTATTGTCTACATGCAACAAATAACAGACGAGAGTTTTTCTGATGGATGATTTCTGCCAGTGAGCCGATCGGGAAAATTCATGCCGTCACACTATAAGTATAAATATCAACAGAAAATTCCGTTGGAGATAGTTCTCTCATCAACACGCGCACCAAAGTTGAAAACTATTGGCATTTGCTATTAACATGTTTTGTTCAAAAAAAAAAGTGGAAGAAAAAAAAAGGATATGTTTCAGGGCACAAACTATATTAATTAGTAGAGATAATTCAGAATAGAAGATCCCAATAACAAAAAAATTAAAAATTAAAATAAATGTTCTTGTGCTCTTACATAGACTTATTAAAGCGTGCCATTAAAGGATGTGATGATCTGTGCATATATATGGAACTGAAATCCAATCTGTGCAAGAATAGAAGACTGTTCAGTATATCAACCACGCAGATGGCCTAACATTCTGCTAGCAGTGATGCAAGGATGGTGTGCTTTCATACACCAGAACAGGCACCAAGGTTTTTAATTATAAGTCAGACATTCGAACGCGGTTTTTAAGCACAGATCTATTTATATTCAATGGTGGAATATGTCTATGATATTGTGGGAAAAGAAATTTAATTCCAAGGGTACCAGAAATAAGAAATATTGACTGAACAACCCAGTTTGTTGTGCAAGCTTAGCCCATTGTTAGCATACACGCAGAGTAGAAAGATATCTACCGCTAGCGGGTCAACTTATGCTCAAGGAGACAATCGTTAGCATAAATCGCCGCAGGACAGCTACCAGTACATGTAAAACAAATACGTGTACTCAAAAGTGGAGCTCAAATATGAACAGAATGATAAAGAGTGGGAAATGCATGCTGTTGGTCCCGTTGCCGAAGTCAAATATTACATGACACTTCTAAGTCAAAAAAAAAAAAAAAAAGGGTGGGGATAAAGCTTGTAATCTATTGCATATAGACAGAAACAGACGGTCCTTCGCAGTACCGCCACCCCACCACCGACGCCCTCCTGTAAACGTCAAGATTAACAAATGAGAGGCACTAGAAATTTAACAACCTTTTCAAAAACCATGTCTCGTCACCTTTACAATTGACGCCAAACTTTTCAAAAATCTTGTCTTGTTACCTTTACAATGCCTATATATAGGGGTTACCACTTCAAGCATTTCCAGTCAACAAAGCATACTTGTTTCTCATACACTGAGTGACACGCATATTAAACATATACATTGAGCCGTACGTGAGGGAATAATCTGGAAATGGCAAGTCCAAGAGTGTTAGGGACTGCTTTCCTGGTCTTGCTTATTGTAGACCTCACCTTTGCTGCTAGGACACTGCAATCAATTAGTGGAGGCGGAGGTGGAGGGCAGGGAGGAGGCGGTGGTGGTGGATCCGGATCAGGACTTGGGTCAGGTTATGGTTCTGGGTCTGGATCCGGGAGCGGTGAAGGATATGGTGCTGGTGGTCGTGGAGGAGGCGGAGGCGGAGGCAGCGGCGGAGGTGGAGGTGGTGGCAGTGGCGGAGGCAACGGGTCAGGTTCTGGCTATGGGTCTGGTAGCGGCTCGGGCTATGGTTCTGGTAGTGGGATAGGTGGCGGTAAAGGTGGTGGTGGTGGTGGCGGCAGTGGAGGTGGTGGTGGTGGTGGTGGAGGTCAGGGCTCTGGATCAGGAAGTGGGTCAGGCTATGGAAGCGGAAGCGGAAGCGGAAGCGGTGGTGGCAAGGGTGGGAATGGAAGTGGAGGAGGAGGAGGAGGAGGAGGTGGTGGGGGTGGAGGAGGAGGATCTGGCTCTGGCTCTGGCTCAGGTTATGGTAGCGGGTCTGGTTATGGCTCTGGATATGGAGGAGGGAAAGGTAATTAAAGCTTGCCATGAACACAGAGGTTACCTTTTCTTTTTTATTCTGAAATAAAATCGCAGGAGCTCAGACATCTGTTGGCGAGCAACTGCAACTGTGCATGTATGTCTACATATAAATCTCTTAATAAAGTCACTTTTTAGAGCACATTTTACTCCAAAAGTATATTTCATAGATAATTAATCTCTCCGCAAACCCTAATAAAAAGTGAATATATCATTTCCAAAAACAGGATTTCATCACAAAAAAGAACTTCAAATAAAATTAAAAGAAATGAGCTTCAACTTTTGAAAATGTCTTTGACTTGAGAACAATCCGACGGACAATGGTGTAGAGATTCCTGAAGCCTTGAGAAAATATATGAGTGGAATAGAATTCCAATTCTAACCATCCACATTAGAAGAACCTAACACCTATTTTTGGGAATCACCTCACAAGCTTGTCCTTGTCTTCAGTCTCTAATTTGTTATTGATAATCTAGTTGCTTTTAATTTATCCAGAATACATGGCTGTTCTCCCATCAATTTATAACACGGGTCTATCTCATTTTGATTTCAAGTTTAGTTTACTCCATGGTCAAGTAATTACGAATCAGAATTCTTGTAAACTTTTTTTCGTAGAATATTGTTTCAATCCTGAAATGATTTCATAGCTTAATGTTAATCGATATAAAAGTAGAAATCATCACATTGTAAATTTGTGACCGAAATTTATTGATTTCAGGTTTGGTAATCAGTGGAAATATGTATTACTTTGACTATGAACTTTATTCATGGATTTTCATGTGCATTGTAAATAATAAAAAAAGGGGTAGGTTCTCCTCTCAAACCCGACAACTGAAGGGGAGTCCTCAATTCTATGTCTACAATGACAGCTACAACCTTTCCAATTTTTGTAGCCATTTTTCGTCTTGTTGTGATGCAATCACACACTATTCAATCAAAACCAAGTGGAGATTGTTTTGGAAGAAACTCTTTGTAAGCCATGTGCTAGCATTTTTCGCTGCATCTGAAGGGATTGTTTTTGGAAGATTTGGCAGTAAGATTTATAAATATGTGAAAATGCTGGAGGTGAATCTCTTGGCTAAGATCCTAAGAAGCTTTTGTTACCTTCTCAAAGTTCATTTACAGGTGTATTCATGCTCTATATGTATTAATTTGTATCTCATTTTAGTTATCATATTTGCTTCAAATTGTCCATCGAGTGTCGAATTCAAGCACCCAGTCCTGCTTCTGACAGTTTGTGACCGCTACATGTTCATTTTAAACTGATTCTTTGTGGTATCGGCATAGACATAGTGCTTATTTTGAGCACTCAGCTTGTTTTTTCAATTTGTCTTTGTAATATAAGGATGATAAGTGCAAAATATACATATGTTTTTATTTTTTTTACACTATGCTTTTTTTAATGTATTTTGAGCTTATTATTAATAAAAGTTATTCTTATGAGTGTGGCATGCATAAGAGATTTTGTGAAGTAATTAATTACTGAAAGATAAGAATTTCTGCGTTTTACGTTTCAGAACTTGCTTCTTGTAACAAGTTTTTCATCGAGTTTTTGATGTATAAAAGTTAAAGCACACATATAAGGCATTCCAGGAAGGCATCATGGGCAGAAATTCGAGTTCATTTGGACCTTTAATCAGACCTGCAAAATCAGGCCGCTATCCTACTTGTAGCAGGATTCTCTGTTTTCACACTACAGATTCAAACGAGCATATCTAGAGCTATGGATATTAACATCATGCGATTCAAAAGCTTAAAATCATCTACACATCTAGGAATACAACTTTTATGAGGGATGACAAGTCAGATAAAATCGTTTTGAAGGCAAACATTTAGGCACAAGCTAAATGATGAGATTTGTCTCCTGATCTGATAAGGAAACTAATGGTGGGGAGCATCGCACTATGATTGAGAGTCTGACATAGAAACAAAGGGTCTTAGGACCCAAGAAAAGTGCAAATCAAGCCTCTAACATTCCATGAATGTAAGAATATAGCTGGAATGACCGGATATTACAAGAAACCAAGTCAGAAGACAAAGTCTAAGCGGCAGTAGAGTCTAAATTGCAGCAGAATTATTATAGCAGCAGACTCAGTTTTCAACACAAATTCTGAGCGATTTAACCAATCTTAATGGCCAAATAAAGAAGAAGGAATAAGTAATATTAAGGACTCCTGGTCAGGAGAAGAATCCTAACGAAAGACAGTAGCTGAGGGAGGAATAAAGGAAGCAAATCACGTCAGAACACTCTCTTCTTCTTCTTCTTCTTCTTCTTCTTCTTCTTCTTCTTCT
>Ga0325402_1006230_pt1 | contig 11263 bp, 6 predicted proteins | sample PopdelMetagenome_22_FD_207212 | JGI IMG/M metagenome (GOLD analysis project Ga0325402, IMG submission 207212) | Populus deltoides microbial communities from Bellville, Georgia, United States - Xylem-PdKOR-R3 | ecosystem: Host-associated > Plants > Phyllosphere > Stem > Wood/Secondary xylem...
TCTGAAATAATTCATTTAAGCTCCAAAAACCTATCGAAACATTAAAAGAAACTTCATTACTAAAAAGCACATCAATTATTATAAAAAACCCAAATAAAAACAATAAATACATATGTAAAATAAGAGATTTAATGATACTTTTGATGCACAATCAACCTTAAAGGTTTAGAAGGATAATTAATATGATTGTTGATGAAAAGTCATGAACTGACCAATTTTACATTATAAAGCATAGCTCGCAATCCAATAATCGGATTGAGATGCAATTTTGCATGAAGTCTATTAATATGTTTTCCTACCTTAGTTAAATATTTCATCTCAATTGGAGTTTGGTAAAGACTAGCGACTTAAGCAGGAACAAACTGGTTAGTCTACGTGAAAAATAAAATAAAATAAAATACATAAAGACATAAATGAGGGACAAAATTGTAATTAATGGAAAATATGCCTTTAAAATAGCAAAGAGGCCACCATTAAAAAAAAAGGGTGAGAAACAATAGAGAAAATTTGGCTAGAGAGAGAAGTGCAGAATTTGGAGGAGCCAATAATGCTCCGGTGGCCATATCTCTAGCATCCACTGTTGGACCGTGCTGATTTTTGGATATATAGTTCTTCTCACACTCCTATACTAACTTACCAGAGAGATTTGAAAGCACACAATTTGTTTGAAAAAAATCTTCATCGGAAATTTCCTAGAAAACAAAAGGAAATACACGTGCAGGGCGGTTTAGTTCACCAACCGATTTCTCTCTTTTCCATCGTTGGATCATGTCTATTTTTTTATATGTGGTGCACCTAGATGTTTCCATAATTCTAGACGGTGGAGATCAGAAACACACTCTCTAGAAAGGTGTCGTTCGGTGTTATTCAGATCTAGAGAGATGTAACCGTTATCATTTCAATTTTGAGATATATTGTGCACAACTCTAAGCTCTATATTCGGACCGTTGGGCTAAAAAATAAAAGCTAAGGTGGATGACTTGTTGCTTTTTGAATTTATTGCTAGTTTTGGCAAAATTTAGAGAACTTGATTAAATACATGTTTTGATGAAATTAGAATTGTGTGGGTGTTAGGGTTTGTCATAACCCATTTTAAGGTTATTCAAAAATTCATTTCCTTTTCTTTTTTTTTAAAAAAACAAAACAGTGCCGTTCAAAACGACACTGTTCTCCTTCTTCCCCTGTGTGCCTAGAGGCAGGGAAGAAGGATATTTTTGAATCTTCATTTCCCACTCTCTCTCTCTCTCTCACCCCCCAACTTGTCCCCTCATTGATACTGCCCATACTCGCATGCCCTACCACCACACTGAAAGAAGAAGAAAGCCATGCCCTGCAATAGGGGCAACTGTGCAGAGCCGCCCCACGCCACCTTGCCCTGCACCATGACGAGACAGGGCAGGGTGACCCTTTCCTCCGACTGCTTAGAAATACAGGGGGGAGCGAGAGAGCAAAAAAGAAAGAAAAAGAGGGGTGAACATTTGAAAACAGAGAAGGGAGAATTTTAGGGGGACAAACCTCCGTTTTTAAAAGTTGAAAAATAGAGATAGACGGTGAAGGGGGAACATTTTGAGATGAGAAGAAAGAGATAGAGCTAGGGAGAGAAAGAAAAACAGGGAGAAAAGGAGAGAAAACATGGGAGGTTAGAAGGAAAAACAGAGAAGAAAAACAAGGAAAAAGGAAAGAAAGAGAGCAAGAACGGAGAAAAAACCAAAAGAAAAAAAAAACAGAGAAACATAAAAAAAGAAAGGAGAGAACCGCCGCCCAACAGCTTAGAACCATCTACACCACTACCTCCACAAACCACCGCCAGTCTTCCTCTTCGCCCATCGTTAACAACCACACCACCACTATCAGAAACTGATGAAGATACAAAGAAACAAAAATAGAAGAGGAGAAGAATAAACAGAGGAGAAAGGAGGAGAAACCGTCGCCTGGAACCTCTACCCGCTGCCACAATGCCGTCGCAAGCCCCCGTGAACAACGCCCCACCGCCAGGTCAGTCCCTCTTCTTCTTCTTCTTCTTCTCCTTTTGCTTCGTCACTTCCCAGCTTCACTATTCTGCTAATGAACAGTGGAGAGTGAATTATAATTCATTCTCCACTATTCACGTAGCATGTGAACAGTGGAGAGCCATTGTTCATGGTTGGAAGGTTCTGGCCCAGTAAAAAATTTCAAAAAATTCCTTTTGAAAAATTGTGATTTTCCCGCGTATTTGTTTAATTAATTTTGCTTAATATTGGTTTGTATTTTTATACTGTAAAGATACAAATTGAGTATTAAAATACCAGGTTTTCATCGAAATGTTGCAGAAAATTATATAAAAAATATCTTGTTTTCATGCACACAACCAAGTCTAAAAAAAATCATATTGTATTTTCATATGACAAAAATTTAAAAATATGTGTTAGCATGCATTTTGGCTTTAATAACTAGATTATTAAAGTCATGAGAACTAGGCCAACATTTCAAAAATTCTAAAAAAATTATATTGTTTTCTTTTAATATCTGGGATTACGAACTTACACGTAAGATGTACTTCTAATATTTAAAATTAGTTTCTTTGGTTGACATCAGAACAATTAGTTTCACCTTATAAGATAAGAACCTCTTTACCGAGGAGGACTTTTCTTAAACCATAAATGGACCAACAATACAATAACACCTTAACATATATCAGACAATTAAATAATGCAGCTTACCTTAGGTAGGACGTATTTGGGGTGCTAATACTTTCCCTTTACGCAATTAGTCTCCGTGCCCGATCTCCCATTCATCTTTTCACTGATAAAAGACAAGAATTCCTTGTCTTCCCACATTTGTTAGATACATTTTCGAGAGTGGACGTAATCGCCCCGACGTCGCACACGTGCGAAAAAATGGCGACTCCATTGGGGACCTTGTGGACTAAGCTTTGTTTTTGTCTGATTATCATGTTTTATTGTTTGGTTTGTGCGTTATTGTTAATATGCATTTGCTGATTTGCCCCTACACTTTAATTCTGTACATATTTGTTCATGCATTGTATAAAATTACCTCATGCATCCTGTTGTTGCCTATTTTTGGGTTCCCCCACAAAAATTAAAAAAAAATACATATAAAAAAATATATATTCAGAAGGAATAATAAAAAATAATAATAAAATAAAATAATAATAATAGGAGTGAGAAAATGATGCTGGAGCGCCTATAAAATGACTAGAAATTGGTTGAGGAGGTTCAAAAATACAAGAATTGAAATTTAACATTATATTTTTGACTGGTGAGAACCCTGTTGACAAGACAAATTCAAAATCAGATGTTTATGGACTCAATTAAATTTTATCTAAGGTTTAATTGAATTTATGGAGGGTTTGATTGCAAGAAAAATTGATTTTTAAGTTAATTTAGGCTTTTATTGGAATAAATAAAGTTATGGGGACCAATTATAATTTTAGAAAGTTGATTTGGTCAAATCAGGGGCTTAATTGCATAATTATTGAAGTTTGATGACCAATTAGAAACTTGATTGAAACAATCCAAAACGAAGGACCAAACCAGGAAAGATGCTAAAATCAAGGGATCCAATTACAATTTATCTAGGGGCTTGATTACAAAATTGTAAAAACATCCAAGGACCAAATCAGAAATATTGTTTATAGTTGCAAAACGGTGCCGTTTTAGAGGCACTATTCATTGTTTTCTCCACTGATTCAGCATACAAGAACCGTTTCACCAACAAATGCTGCAGATTATAGGGAACGTTTCACAACTACTATTTCTCTACCGTTACCACCACAATAATGTTCCTAAACGTCTTCATTATAAAAAACGCATGCAGTTTTGGCTATAAAAGGGGAGAGGGAGGCAAAGCGTAAGGGAGGAAGGGTGAGGGAGAGCAGGGGCAGAAAGAAAATAGGGAGAACAGAGGAGGAGAGAGTGAAAAAAAAGAGAAAAAACAGAAAGGAGCCGGGAGGAAGAAGGAAGAAAACAGAAGGGGAACGCGACAGAGAAAAGAAAAAAACAGAGATGAGATGGGAAGAGAGGAGGCAGAGAGTGAGCAGAACATGAGATAAAGAAAAAAGCAGTAAAAAAGAAAAAAACAGAGAAGAGTAACAGAAGAGATTAAGGGGCGACAGAGCGGAACAGAAGAAAAACAAAGAAAAGAAACAGAGAGAAGGAGAGAACCAGACATAGAGAGAGGAGAAGAGACGGACACGAGGAGAAGATAGAACGGAAGGGAAGCCAGGTGCAGGGAGTGGCATCATAGCTTCTTCCCAAAATCCCAGCGACAAGCTCAGGGGGGATTTCTCCCAGCAGCGGCCGTGAACCAGGTAAGCTTTTCATTCCTCCTCCTTCCGTTTGTAATTGCAAAAACACTGTGCAGGTGCAATTTAATTACATTGTGGCTGTAGCAGGCTTGCTTCAAGTGTTCACGCACGCTTGTGTTTTACGGCTGGGTTTGCTGGGTCCACCCCTGCTATATAGGCCGAGTTCGGCCCAGCTCGGAAAAAAAAACTGTGATTTTTTGTAAATATTTTACTATATTTTGATTAATATTGATTTATATTTTTATATTGTAAAGATACAAATCCGGTATTAAAATACCCGGTTTTTGTCAAAATATAAAATAAAAAATAAGAAAATAAGAAAATAAAATGTTTTGTTTTCATGCATACAGCCAAGTCTCTCAATAATAATAATAATAATAAATCATATTGTATTTGAATACAAAAAAAGAAAATTTCAAAAATGTAATAGCATGCATTTTGACTTTAATAATCAGTTTATTAAAGTCGCGAGAATTAGGCTAATATTTTAAAAATTTCAAAACAAAAATTATTTTGTTTTCTCTTAATATCTAGAGTTACGACCTTATACGTAAGACGTATTCTTGTTATTAAATTCTTTTGTTGACATTAGAACGATTAGGTTTTACCCGATAAGATAAGAATCTGTTTACGGAAGATGAGTTTTCTTAAACCATAGATAGACCAACAGCTAGAAAACATGACAAGACCTTAGATTTTATCAGATAATAAAACAATGCAGCTTACCTTAGGTAGGACGTATTTGGGGTGCTAATACCTTCCCTTTACACAACCAGTCCCCGTACTCGATCTCTGAGATCAGTTAGGGTTCATAGTGATCAAAATATTAGGTGGCGAATCCATTCCATTTTCCCCCACATTTGCCACATAGATTGATAGAAGATAAATGAATTTGAGGGTGGATGTTTTTTTTGCCGCGACGCCGCACATGTGCGACACATCCCATACTTTAATTTTTGGAAAACACACACAAGCTAATAAGTTAGGTGGGGGGTTAACGATCTACCCTATGACTATTGGTCAAGGTTTAGATGCGTGAAACACCCAGCTTATATCTGAGTGTCTGCTTGGTAATGGTGGACATGCCTTATCTGTTTCTCGCAACGCCCCTATACTGTCTTTATGAAGACCATCACTGGGCAGATATGAGACCATTTTGAGATCAGGTAGAAAGCCTACCCATCGTGTAATGACCTAGAACCTTTCTTTAGAGTATGGGCTCCCCAAATACAGGGTGAACATGGAAGATGTAATGGTAAAATTTGTTGTTATTAATATTGTTATAGATTAATTGTGTATTCCTTATTTGAGGGGAAGAATGATTATGGTGTAAGAATAAGAAGGAACATTGCTATATGAACATGTTGATTGAATAAAAGGCTAACTTGTTTGTTGTGTGGATACAAATGGGGTGGAACCATGAAGAAATTGAAATGAAATAAAATTGGAAAATAAAACATATTTAAGGCTAGCCATAAGTATATTTTTGGCAAATTGATTAGTTAATGAAGAGTGTCATGATTCCAACTAGTAGGGTGAAGTTATTATTTTGATAATGATGCAAGAATATTAATTGTTAAGGTTTGTTGCATATGTTTAAATGCACGAGGAGATAATGAAAGAAAATGAATGATTCATTGTTTTGTTGTATTAATAATGCTAAACAAGGATAATAACATATGTAGTGGGTGTAAAAAAAAAATAAAAATAAGAGAAATCTCAAAGGGATGAGCTTCTCTATTTTGGTTGAATCTTGCTATATTGTAGAGGTAAAGAAAAAGTTTGAATGTTTTGTTGTAGAATTCGTTTAAATTGATGATTTAATGATGCCAAATGACCTTGGCTAATATTGTTTATGCATGAAAATAAGTTGGAAGTTGAAAAGAATTTTCAATGGATGAAAATCCTCGTTGGCCAAAACTTTAGCTATAAAGGAGGGGCTATTGTGATTGTTGATTTTGAGCCTCAAAACAAAATAATTTGGAGTTGATTTCTTTATGAAGTTGTATTTCTATGTTTTACCCTTTTATAGAGACAAATCATGCCCAAAATATAGTTTTTCAGTTTTAGTTATGATTAAAACACTAGATAGTATTCTGGGTTGGTTAAGCTAAATTGATCAGAATTAGACAATTTTTAATCTTTGCTTGGAATTGCTATTGAGTTATGGTTTTAATAAGAAAATTATAAGAATGAGAATTAAATGAAGTTGTGTAACAACCTGGCTTTTCAAGCCCAAACAACAGTAAAAAAAATTTTTGTACTTGATACATATCGTGTCGGTAATCGGCAGACCTGTTCCCTCTCTTCATCAAGATACAATCCATTCATCGACAGCAATCAACATTTCATTTAAAAGTGAATCTTACATAGACACATAATATTATGTTTGCATGACTAGAAGTTCACATTAAAAATATACATATATAAACATGAGTTTATATTTTATCTTACAAATAGTCATCACGAATTTAAACAAAAAGGATGTAATAATAGTTATACATTCAGTATAATTCATACAAAATACATCATGTTTTAGAATGCAACTACATGATTCCTTGCAAAAGTAGGTTCCTAACACGATCAAAAGATTGATGTCTTATCCTAAGTGTAGGAGTGTCGAAGTAATAAATAATCCGGCAAGACCGGAGTCAAACCACAGGGAGGTTAACTATATAATAATAATAATAATAATAATAATAATAATAATGAGTTAAAGAGAATTTTGAGATGTGAGATTAATGTGAGGATTTAAACAAAGATAAAACAATTGTCAAGGTTAGATCCACTAATGGTATTTCAAATAAGCATAGTATAAACTCCTTTTTATTACTCAACTGGAAACCACACACAAATGAGATTCCAATCGAATGATTTATCATTAATGGCTCATTATATATTAGTAACATGATCATATTAATCATCTTATTTAAGTAACAACATACTTGTAAATATTGTCAGGTATTCATGATGCTAACTTATGTTAACAACAAATCAAGTTCCTCTCATAACAATGATGTTGGCCAAAGACTATGGAGGATCAAGCATTTAATGTACCAAGTGTTATACAACATAAATCTAGATTAACCATTTAACAAGCAAGGTCTTAAGAGTGAATAAGATAAAAATAATAAGATATGTTAATAGCAATCTTTCTTGGATTTAAACATTAAAGTCCATGTTCTGTTTATATTATACATATTCTAACACCACTAATGAAACCTTTTCACCTTGACATAATTAACTTAGCTAAACATAATGAAGAAGAAGAACATAAATAAACTAGATAAGAACATAGTTATGATGAAAAGCATAAACAAGAAATTAATGAAAACAAAACTTAAACATTACAAAAATACAAAGAAAGAAAGCAAGAATATGATCTTGATTTGAAACCAAGATGCCTAAATACATGGCAAATGCCTCTTTTTATAGGCTAAAATTCAGAACTATTGATTAGATGACTAACTATTTAGTTGGTGACCAACATTGACATTGTTGGCTGGTTATTGCTAACATCATAATTTGAGCACATAGTCTTCATGAAAGTTGTGGGCAATTGTCTCATCTTTTCAAAAAAAAAAAAAAACCAGAGCTCATTTGAACTTCTAGAACTCGAGATATGGGCTGAACACTGAACAACATCTGGGTTGCAGGACAGATTCAGATGTCTCCTTTGATGCTAAGATTTGAACTTGAAAATGGAAGATTTGAATCTTGGACTCTTCATCAAAGTTTTAGGCCTATGTCTTAGCTTAACATCAAGATAAACCAGACCTAAATCCAAGGTCTACAACTCCAATTATAATCCAATAACCGAATGGTGTTCTAGTTTGAATTGAACCAACATTTCTTCTTTAAGCTTAACTTTCTCTTTGTCTTTTCACTTTCAATAGTTAAACTCATCAATCAGTCCTTTAAATTGTGAGATATGCCTGCATTCAAAATGAGCATTTACCATAAATTAAAGATATCTTATATTATAAGACTTGTTACCATAAAACATACTTTAGTTAGGGAATTTAATAATACTTTAGTGCAATATGTTGATATAAAACCTTAATGAAAATGCACTTTTAAGTATTAATCAGTTCCCATGTATTGGGTTTCTTAGGCACCTTGTTGGTGTGACATCCCTGCTGCAGAACAAAACGTTCACAAGAATGCAATTACTTAATAATAATAATGATAATAAACGGTCTGGTAGTTTAATGGAGCATTAACATTATTTTATGTTTTAAGCGTCACATTTGTAGTTCCTTCATATACTTGGTATAATAACTTGTAGTACATATAGATGCACCAATTCTTGCAATCAGCTATAATCTTAAATCCGGCCATCCTTTTAAGGCATCATTTGTCGAGGTTAACCGTTTAGTCACCCCGGCCATCCACTTCGGATGCCATCAGCCGAAGCTAATAATTTATTTGTCCCGGTCATCCATTCGGATGCCATTTGCCGAAGCTAATCAATTGTTTATCCCGATCATCCCTTCGGATATCATTAGCCGAAGCTAACAATTCATTTGTCCTAGTCATCCATTCGGATGCCATTAGCCGAAGCTAATCAATCATTCTTCTCGGTCATCCCTTCGGATGCCATTAGCCGAAGCTAATCATTTATTCGTCCCGGTCATCCATTCGGATGCCATTAGCTGAAGCTAATCAATCATTTGTCCCGGTCATCCATTTGGATGCCATTAGCCGAAGCTAATCATTCATTTGTCAACATTTAAGCGTTTGGCAATATGATATCTTAATTAACACAATGCGGTAACATTCATGATAAAGCATTTCATTATTTAACGTTATTAAAAAGGAAGGTGTAAGTCACCTACCTGCAAGAGAAGCTCTACTCGTGCTCCCCTGCTGCTGTTGTTGCACCACGCCTGTGGTCCCTCTTGCAAATCACAGGTTTATCTAAAAAAATTTCCTCACTCAAGGATATGTTTTATAATAACCATATCAACAACCAATAAGTCTTTCTTTCAGTCATTCCTTAATATTTTATCTTTTTTTTCATTACACTCATTCATATTATTGTTCTTTGTCCAACCATAGTTATCATTCCTTTCTTTATATTTGAACTATTATTGTTTAAATCTCAAACTGTTACAGTCTAACTATTACTATCTAGACATTGAACTGTTATTGTCTGACCTCTCCTCAGATGTTTAACTATATCTAGAGTTATAGAACTTCGTTTCAAGCAAGATTAGTCTCCTTGGAAAGCTAAGACACAAGGCTGCAAGTTCTCTGAGGAAGGAGAACCCAATTTTGCCTTTAAGAGAGTCAAAATTGCTCATCAACAAACATTGGATTGTTTCTGTCCAACTGTTACTGTCTAGATATTGAACTGTTACTGTCTGACCTCTCCTTAGATTTTTAACTATATCTAGAGTTATAGAACAATGTTTCAAGCACGAGTAGTCTCGTTGGAAAGCTAAGACATGAGGCTACAAGTTCTCTGAGTAAGGAGAACCCAGTTCTGCCTCTAAGACAGTCAAAATTGCTCATCAACAAACATTGGACTGTTTCTGTCCAACTGTTACAGTCTAGACATTGAATTGTTATTGTTTCACCTATCCTCAGATTTTTAACTATATCTAGAGTTATAGAACTCCGTTTCAAGTCTGAGAACCCAAATCTATAATTCAACTTCCAAGCATCAATTCATAATCAACTTTGAAACGACTTATGAGACCATGTTTAGAACACCTTGCCTGGTAAGAATCAAGGTTTCGATCTTCAACTCCCTCCTTTTTTTTTTCTAATGACAGCCGTCCCTCCCCTCTTCTCTTTTTGTTCAAGTTTTCTTGTTAATACCATGCCCACAAGTGTTTATTCTACCTATAACCCTTAATCTTGGACGTGTTCTTGAAATTTTGGTGTTTCTCTCTTGATTTGCAAAAATGGATACAAAAACTCTCTTTTCTTTCCTTACAGTTCCTGCAAATTTTTGGTGAGAAGAGGGTATTTATGCTCTATAATTATTCTTATTTGCATCTAGGCCCTATTTTATTTAAGTGTATTATTTTTGCGCCCTATATTTTTTTTCTTCTTCTTATAATTAAGTTATACCTCCTTTATTTTCTTATAATTCCACCCCACAACTTTTAGTTTAGTTTATTTTCTTTAATTTAATCCAGTCTTGATTTTCCCGGGGTTTACATTTCATGACCCATACCTTTCAAATCTAAGTAAGTTTGGGGAAAGTTTAGATGTGTTCTTATCCTTGTTTGGTCTCTCCAAAACCAGTTTTACCCCTCCCTCCCAGCTCTTTAAGACAATCCAATTTGTTTGCCTAAATTTTATAAAATTACGTTGCTACCTATTTATATATATTTTTTGGGTGTTTACATTCTCCCCTCTTTTACATGAATTTCATCCTCGAAATTTAAGAGGTCTCATACTTCATACCTGGTAGTTCAAATAATTTGAGGTAGGTTTTCCTCATCTCGGCTTCCCTCTCCCAAGTTTCCTCTTCTATTTGAGCATTTCGCCATAAGATTCTGACGATGGGGATCTTTTTGCTCCGTAGCTCTTTCACTTCTCGATCTAGTATCCTTATGGGCCTCAATTCGAGTGTCTGGCGTGAACCGGCCTCCTTCGGGGTCCCAGTCGTGCTTGAACTGCTGGGGAGCCTCCCATCGCTCTCTGATCCTCCTCGCGCCTTCGAAGCGCTTATAGCATTTGTGCGTGCATGGACTCGCGGGTGCGATCATACCAGCACTAATGCACCGAATCCCATCAGAACTTCAAAGTTAAACGTGGTTAGGTGGGAGTAGTATGATTAGAACTTCAAAGTTAAACGTGGTTGGGTGGGAGTAGTATGATTAGTACTTAAAAGTGCATTTTTATCAAGGTTTTATATCATCATTTTGCACTTGAAGTATCAATAACTCCTTAACTAAAGCATGTTTTATAATAACATATCTAATAATATAAGATACCTTT
>Ga0325402_1006232_pt1 | contig 11259 bp, 7 predicted proteins | sample PopdelMetagenome_22_FD_207212 | JGI IMG/M metagenome (GOLD analysis project Ga0325402, IMG submission 207212) | Populus deltoides microbial communities from Bellville, Georgia, United States - Xylem-PdKOR-R3 | ecosystem: Host-associated > Plants > Phyllosphere > Stem > Wood/Secondary xylem...
AAAACTCGTCAGAAAATCAAAATGCAATGAGCATGAGGCTCCGTACTGTGGGATGATCAGTCCACACAGGTTGGTGACTCCCCCGACCAACTAGGGTTCAGATACGATGTGCACAAAGACTAACACACTACCCTGTTAGCATGGGTATTCTGACTGACATACCATAGGTTCATAATCATATTCAAACAGACATATTCATATCTCAAGGCTCAACTCATGACATCAATCAAATGAGGAGCTATCAATTTAGAAGTCAATCCCAAATATATACTGGTTCATATCAAGAATTAAGATTCAACAATTGATCATGCTTAATCAAAACAAAAATAATAATCAACATATATATTATCAAGAAGCATGATCCAATTCATATTAACAAATCAAATATTTATAATATTTCTCAGGCATATGGAAAATTATCCACTCACCTGACTCGAAAGCAACAAAACTCAAAGCTGATATCGAAGGAAATCCTACTGACGTCCCGCTGGTAGAATATCAGGATTATCTGAATATAAAGGAGACATATTCAAGAATGACTCAAAAGAATATATAACCTATTTAATACACTTATCTAAGGGTGTATTCCATAACCCTAAATGTTTTTGAACTAACTAGTTATCTTTTCTAAAAACCCAACATTTAACGGTTTTCCCGAAATCTAATCCATAATAAAAACAACTAATAAAATTAGCAATAATTCACTAAATAACCCTTAGTTATTCATCAAACTAATCTGAAAAAGCTAATATTACAGCTAGGGACTAATCTGGGATTTATCATATTTTTAGGGCCAAATTGTAATTTGTCTAATTGGAGGACCAAACTGAAATTTATCATAAATCCATGAATATACTGAAATTCTGACCATAATTAGTCCTCATTTCTGTCCAGATCATCTCATTATACTCCAAGGACCATTCTGGAATTTTACCAAATTTTTAGGGTCAAATTGTAATTTGTGTCAAATTGGAGGACTAAATTGAAAGTGTTAAATTCTCTTATCTATACAGTAATTCTGTCCATAATTCATATGTTATTCTGTTCAGATTCTCGGAATAGGCTCCAGGGACCAATCTGCAAATTTTCCAAAGTTTGGGGACTAAACTGTAATTTTCCAAAATTGAGGGACCAAATTGAATTTTCATCATCTTCAACCTCCAATCCAGAATTTTAACAGAAACCTACTGTTCTCCCCTGATTTTTAACTCAAAATTCACCATTCAAACAAAACTATAACTCAAAATCATCACAATCTTCCATAATCAACTAAATCATCAATTAACCACAACAATCAACCCCTAACATTCAATTTAATTCATCAATTAAACTCAAAACACAAATTTCATAACCCTAACATTTATCAAAACCGAAATTAAAGCTAAAGAAAACATATTATACACATTAAAGCAAAATCTTACCCTTTTTACTTACTTCCTCCAACTCTTTTCCTTTTTCCCTTATTTTCCCCTCTTCTCTTCTTCTTCTTTCTCACTTCACTCCTGCGGTTCTCTCTAAATTTCAGATCTCTCTCTTTCTTTTTTTTCTTTTTTTACTTCCTATTTATATTTATCAAGTTTTGTTGAATTACCACTATACCCCTCATTCATTTATTCTAACTCATTAATTCAAGACATTACATACAGGCTGAGCATTGGTCAAGAGACTAGAAAGTTGAGACCCCTTTCCTTTGTCTTTTTAATTCTTTTTTATAGATACTGAATTAAATTTCCTTTTCTAATTAAATGAAAATCTCTACTAAATATTATGCTATTTGAATTGTCACCTCATAACTACATGCTGCACTGCACTCATGAATGCTGCACCAGGGTAAAGCTACAAATGTCAGTTTAATATCTGCCTCTACCTAGCTCGGCCTACAATACCAAAGCTTCTCTCCTACAAATGCCAGTTTAATATCTGCCTCTACCTAGGTCGGCCTACAATACCAAAGCTTCTCTCCTACAAATGTCAGTTTAATATCTGCCTCTACCTAGGTTGGCCTACATACAATACCAAAGCTTCTCTCAACTAAACATGATGACCAGCACTCACAACCATAACAGAACCAGTGGAAGCGAACTACTACATATTTGATCAACAAGGTCAAATTCAGTCAAGTTTTTAAGGAAATCCAGTGAAAGAGGAACCTAAAATTTTCTGTTTAGATTTTCTTCTACTGCTAAGAACAAGCGCGGCCTTAAATTGAATTGTTTCAGTCACTATTCCTCCATTGTAAATAGAGGATACCGCTTTCAATATTTATTTCTAGAAGGAGAATGGAAAACAGAAAATGGCATTAAAAGATCCTAATTTAACATTTCCATAGAGCAAAAATGTTAAAAAAAAAGAGAGGATAGATTAAATTTGAAAACAGAAGCATGAGAAATGCATTGCCTTAACCAACCTTCTTTGACTGCTGGTTTCCTCTTTTGCAGCAACTTGTTCGTCCCTGCTACTATTGTTTGTACTGCCAGTATCACTAGCATAATGCCTTTGCATTGCACTTTGAGCCAGCCGGAACAAGCTATCCCGAATACAAAAGTCTAATTCTGACATCCAACTGTTGAAAAACATTGGTTTGGAATCGTAACCAAGCACAAATTATTTAGCAGGGAAAGAATGCAATAGTACGTGAAGCATACCTTTGAAATAATATCTTGAAGCCTGTAGAGTACTGTGTCCTCCATTGAATAATCATTAACCGCCAGAGAGACTGTATTGGAATCGTCTTGCTCAATAGGTGAGTTTGGGTCAAATGAAGCAAGTGTACTTAGATCCTCTACTTCAAGGTCAGCTCCTTCAACATGCTGAATTTGATTTTCTTGGGAACACTTTTGATGAACAAGCTGCTGCTGCTGTTTCTGAATGGCAAGCATTGCCTGAATTTGTTGCCGCCTCCTTAATTTTTCAATCTTTTCCTGAGGTGTCATTCTCTGGGGTTTCACTGGACAGTCAGCTAACTTGTTTATAGGATTTGCATTGCCTGAAACTTCATAACCAGAAATTTTAGGTCGATGATTAAATGACTAGAAATTTTGTTGGAAAGTCAGAAAACTTTAACAGGATTCGCATTACCTGAAGAAACTTCATAACCAGAAGCTAAAGGTTGATGCTTAAAATCCCCAGACTGAATGTGGGACAACCCAGGCATAGAATATGGATTTGTAATACTCGTATGCAGAAGGGGCCACAAATGGATTGGATATCTGCTGGTACTGCAACTGCTCGGAACCCTGTAGCTGCTTCTGTTGGCTGAGAATTGAAGGGGGAGAAGATTGCATAATTTGGGGTGCTAAATGATCCTTAAGTTGACAGGCTGGGATTCCAGATGAAGTCCAGTTTCCATAAAAATCTTGGTATGATTTCAGTTCACCTTTTTCTTGCAGTTTTTCCCGACCTTTCAAGATCTTCTTTTGCCTGTAAGTCTGATCACAGAACTATAAACATATAAATAGACAAATTACTTAGAATAGATCAACGTTTTAACCATCTAGACCTGCAGGGGAGAGTGACTAAGGCACAGTTAGTATTTTAATTCAGTACATGGTTTGTAAGGATAAATTCAACGTTTTAACCATCCAGACCTGAATTTTCACATGTTATTCCTTTCTCCTTCCTACTAACAGAAAACCACACAATGGCTTTACTTTAGGCAATCGATATCATGGTTAAGTAATGGATTTGACATCCAGGATAACTTAATTGATGCATTATTGAAGTCATGACTAAATCATGTAAATCCATATTCGCCCAACATCCAAGTTTATTCTCATTCCAAAAAATAAAACTAAAATAATAGCAAGAAATATGAAGAGACGAAGAGGAATTTAAATAATATAATTTCTCTTTTCTGTCGCCATTTTCCATTCCAGAGAAGTTCTCAGGAAGTCTTAATAAGTTCAAGTGTAAGGTAACTTTTACCCTTCCCAGCTATAATTAGGTTTCGCTGTCCCTCCAATCTAATTTAAGATCTAACATGAGGAAACCACACTGTATTAGTGAAAGGATCACAATATCAAGATTTTCCAACTTCAATTCACTGATATAACTTTTCTTGAATCCTGGACAGAAGAACTTAGAACATCAAAAGATCATAGCAGGATTCTAAAAAACAAAGATTGTATTTGGTGCTTATTGAGTCTAAAAGTTATCCTGGATGAAAAGGGTAAAAATCAGTAACATGTCTGGTTCAGTATCAAGATTTTGAAAATATCAAAAGGAAGAAAAAAAAAAGGTACCTTGTTTGCTAATTCATTTGGAAAAGCACCATTTTCCTCTGTCAGTTGAGAGTTAGCCGCCGTGTTCTTTCCCACAACAGCCAAATCTGTATGCAAAAGCACAAAATAAAAATAAAAATAAAAATGCTAAGCTTCTCTCAGCTCTTGCACTTGAGCATGGGGCATTAATAAGTGAACTCATTACTGAAAATTGAGTCGCTATACCTGCTCCTTCAGTATAGGCTTGTTTTTACCTTCATCATATTCTACATGATCAAGGCTTGCCTGAGTATTCTGCATGTTGGAGTATTGCCAATTATGTAGCTGCCATTGTCAAAGAAGATGGCTGACATGTGAGAGTCAAAGAGGGTTGCTGGTGCAGCATTTGCAGCCCCTTAACATTGTCAAAGAAGGAGGCTACAATGGTGGGTTGTTGGTGGCAGCCAACAATCATTGTCTAATGTCAAAGTTTGGTAAGTTTGGCAGCCACCATTGTTGACAAAGGAGCAAGAGGAGTTGTCATTGAAGCCTATAAATAGACACCAAGAGTGCAGCACAAAATAAGAGAGAGAGTCCAGTAGTAGAGCTACAAAAGAGAGAAGAAGAGAGAAAGAAAGAGAAGGGCTGCCACCAGCAGCCCTGCTGCCTTATGCAGCTGCTACCCTATGTAGCAATGAGAGATGGGAGTTGAGTGAATGTGATCCTCCTCCGCGTGTTGTATTCTTTCTCTATCTCTAATAATATTGATCTCTCCCGTGGATGTAGGCGACTTGCCGAACCACGTTAAATATTGTGTCAGTGTGCTTAGTCTCCTTTGAGCAATGATCATGAACACCACCGTTCCGCATGGAGAACAGGAATCCCCAACAATTGGTATCAGAGCCACCACTAGTGGTTTCTCCCACCAACAAATTGGTATCAGAGCTTATGGTTTAAAGTGGTGTTTGATTTTTGCTCAAAAATGAAAGTTGTCAAAATGGTGTTTTGACCATACCACTGTGTAGAGGAGGAAGAGACGAAGCCACTGTTGAAAACCGCTTTGAAATCGAACGTCGGCAACCTCCGCACGCGCCGTCACGCGCCGGCGAGGAGACTGCCCACGCGCACAGACGCGCGCCACGCGTCACACGCGTCTTCTTCGCCCGGATGGGCTGACCCGACCCGAATACCAGACGACCCGACCCACGTGCCAGACCCGGATAAGGATGACATCATCATGATGTAAGCATGACGCCAGCATGCACAGTTGGCATGCCATGTCAGCGCCCAGTCAGCTGACACGCCAGCATAGTGGGACCCACCAGCCACGTCATCAGCCGCGAGCCGAGCTGAGTTAAGCCGAGCCGAGAGGAGCCGAGCTGCAAGCCGAGGGATAGGATCCAGTGCAGCTGATCCTACGTGCAACCGGATTTGAGATTGAATCTGAGCCGCTCATCAAGCCAGAATTGTTTTAATCAAATCTTAGCCGACTGAAATGCGATTTGGATGATTTCAGACTTGTTTCCAGCTAATTTGATCGTTTCGGATGCAATGGTACGGTCCGATCGTTGAGATTGTGACCAGAAATGGTGGTGGTGAATTAACAAAAGGAGATTGCCCGATTAGGAGGCATCTGAAGGTCATCATGGTGGTCGATGGTGATGATGAAGAAAAAGGTGCACATGTTTACCAAATTACATGTGTTGAACTGCTAAATAGAGAGATTTTTTATTTGCCGAATGAAGGTAAAATTGGGACACTCTGGACACCCGATCATGTGGACGATTTGAGGTGGAGAGTGGAAATTGATGAAGACCAATCTTGACGAATCTAAGCACTGGTAGTCTCGCCAGATGTTGAGAAATCAGGTATAAAACCAAGATACCCCAGATCTTTTGTAAAGGAAAGCTGCAACAAAGCTAGCAAATGGTTGTATATACGGAAAGACAATACGATGGATAAATATGGCGTAAGAAGTTCTGTCTAGGAGATTGAGTTTTAAGCGGGACCAGTGTGACCCCTCCAATCTTTCCTGGGAACTTGCTTAGTTGAAGGATTATCCATACGGTACTATTTTCGTATATATAGCAGTTTGAAATGAAACGGTTGAAGACTAGCAAGACGACGGCACAAGGGAACAGTTGAGTTCCGTATGTTTAAAGATCTGATGGAGTGGTGATTTCTTCAAAGAAGTTAGATTCAATGACTGTGATTTCTCGAGGGTAGAATTGATGAAGACCCTGATAATGGAAGAGAAATACAGCAAGGAGATAAAGATTGACACCCTATTTTGATTTGAACAGGTGTTGTGACAGGATGAGCTGCTGTCAAACATAAGCAAGAAATAGGGAGAAATCTGGAGAACAGAAATTGCACGAGGGCACACGGAGATTGTGCAGCACATGGAGATTGTGCAGGAGTACCCGTGATCCAACGAGGTACTGAAATGAGACAACAGGTGCAAGGAGAAGAAGAGTTCCCAGATGAAGCTCAGAGCAGAGATTGTGTAGAAGTTGTGTACAATATGAAGTCTCTTGTGCTCTTGATGAAGACAACAAGCGAAGACTTTTCCAATACATACAAGGATGGAAAGAGAGCTGTTGCAGAGGCACCTAATTGAGGGGGTGCAACCGCCTATGATGAAAGGCGAAGACACCAAAGAGAGTTGGTGTAGGTGGAGCTGTCAAGCAGAAAGGCATAGAAGCTCCAAACATAGAAATTGAGGTGGAGGATTGCGAGGAGTATACCACAACTTTCTCTTTCTATATAATCAGTGGCAGTAATCTCTCCCATAGTCCACATGGTGGTAGAGACTTTTGGAGCCACTTTGATGCATCTCAGATGAAGGAGGATGCGACCGCCTATGAAAGGCGAAGACACCTTAGAGAAGGTGTGAGGGCCTTGATATGAGCCCCAGTTCAGACCGCCGTATGACAACGAGCAGAGACACCTCAGACAGAAGGTGTGAGGGCCACAATATGAGCCCAAGTTCAGACCGCCTTATGACAACAGGCGAAGACACCTTAGAGAAGATGTAAGGCCACAATATGAGCCCAAGTTCAGACTGCCGCATGACGACAAGCGGAGACACCTCAGACAGAAGGTGTGCGGACCACAATATAAGCCCAAGTTCAGACCGCCCTATGACAACGGGCGAAGACACCTTAGAGAAGGTGTGAGGGCCATGAAAGGAGCCCAGTTCAGAATGCCCCAAAGCCAATGTGATGGCTAGATATGAGTGGACAGGTGTATATCCAATGAAGTGGTTATGATGAGTATGGAGACAAATGTCGGATTGACTTTCATTGCCCCTAGGCTAAAGATCAATGAGCTAGATAATATTTGCCTTGGACAATAAGTGGATGACTTGTGGAGCATTAAGACGCGACTGCTAGGAATGAGCAGAGGACATGCGCAGGTTCCGGGAACAAGTTGACTCTTGTCAAGGTAGTGAGCTCGGTAATGGCATTGTAATACTCAGAGTATGAAGACAGATATGGATCAACCTTTAATGGGCTGCCCCCATGGTTAAAGGTGGAGAGCTACCTAGACTCTTAGAACTAAGAGCGAGAGACTCACGGAGATGTAAGGCGTGGTTCCTAGAGTGGAACAGAGGGCAGACGCAACTCCGGGATGAGTAGACTCTTGGAAGAGTGGTGAGCTCGTGATCATATTGAAATACTCAGATAATGACTATCACACTTGGAAATAGATATTTCCATTTGAGGGGGTGTTGTAAGCCTTGATGTGAGGCTTGATAAATCATTCTGGATTGAGCATGGTTGATACGCTCGAAGGGGAATGTTATCCCAGAGACAAGCGTTAACACTCTTTAGATGTGATGTGACAGACCATCTGGTTGTAGTGATCCTTTTGTGTGAGAAAAGGTGTGCTTTGGTAACTCTGGTGATTGAAAGGTTTGGTGAGTACCTGTAAACTTGGCCAAAGATGTTCTCAAAATGGTAAGCTTGGAAGAGCTGCAAGATGCAAGCATGTGCTGAAGAAGCAAGAGGACAATTACCCACATAAATGGAAAATGGGGTGATTGTTGGAGTATTGCCAATTATGTAGCTGCCATTGTCAAAGAAGATGGCTGCCATGTGAGAGTCAAAGAGGGCTGCTGGTGCAGCATTTGCAGCCCCTTAACATTGTCAAAGAAGGAGGCTACAATGGTGGGTTGTTGGTAGCAGCCAACAACCATTATCTAATGTCAAAGTTTGGTAAGTTTGGCAGCTACCATTGTTGACAAATGAGCAAAAGGAGCTGTCATTGAAGCCTATAAATAGACACCAAGAGTGCAGCACAAAATGAGAGAGAGAGTCCAGTAGTAGAGCTACAAAAGAGAGAAGAAGAGAGAAAGAAAGAGAAGGGCAACCACCAGCAGCCCTGCTGCCTTATGCAGCTGCTACCCTATGTAGCAATGAGAGATGGGAGTTGAGTGAATGTGATCCTCCTCCGCGTGTTGTATTCTTTCTCTATCTCTAATAATATTGATCTCTCCCGTGGATGTAGGCAACTTGCCGAACCACATTAAATATTGTGTCAGTGTGCTTAGTCTCCTTTGAGCAATGATCATGAACACCACCGTTCCGCATGGGGAACAGGAATCCCCAACAATTGGTATCAGAGCCACCACTAGTGGTTTCTCCCACCAACACTGCAGACCATGAGATGCAGGGTCGTTCATTTTTCCATAGCCAAGGGCAAACAGCTGGTCCTCTTCTCTCGAAGCCACAGATATTGGAAAGGGCTTTACCGGGCTGTTAGTTGTATGTTTTGAAGAAGACCATAGCTCATCAGCATTACCAAGATTTACATTGCCAAATATTGGGTCATCATTGCTGCAAAATCACCACTTGTGAGGATATTGAGTCAGAAGGTTATTACTGTTCTCCAACAAAATCAAGATAAAATATAAGAACATTAGTGAAGAACAGAAATGCAGGAAAGCCCTTCCACAATTGAACAAGCTCACCAATTCCTTACAAATCCAGTGCTGCTATGTTACATTCTTTCTGCCATTTATACTTGTAATTGAGGATATTGTGCTGCTAAAAACTGGCATCCTTCAGGTTCTTTTCCCAATTAACAAAATTAAGCCAAGGATCAAAAACCATAAATTTTCAAACAACTAGTCATTTTTTGTTAGTGTTGCTTTCAGCAGACAGCACTTATTTGGAAAAGGATGTAGATCCAAAACAGAAGAAACTACAATTATTAAAAGAGTCTGGTTGTTTTTCCTTCACAACAACACTCTTGTACTACATGATTTTTTTCTTCTGAAATGAAAATAGACAGCGAGCATAATTATTTTGTTCGCGAAACTTTCACTTCACATTCAGTAATAAGAATGTGTTCAAATTATCAGAATAATGAGATATACAAGCTTCCATATCAGGGTGCTGCTGACCATCTTTCATTTAGGTGCAGAAAGTAAGAAATGGTAACTGTGCTTTACCTAAAAACTTGATCAAGATCATCAAAGCTTCCAATGCTAGCCCAGCCATAATCAACAAAATCACCTTGCTCTTTACCTTCATGAGGATTTTGAAAAATCTCAGTGTCCTTATCAAGAAGATCTGTCTCCGCGTTAAAAAAAAAAAAGAATTAGAATGACAGTAGCATGGAAGATACTATGCTATGAAAACATCATGCAACTCATCACCCAATCTATATTTTTTCCTTGTAATTGAAATCTCATCACCTGCTGATGAATCGAGTTTGGTAATCTCAGTTAGATTGTTAGAGATTGAAGTTTCCAAGGAATCCTGCTCAGTTTTGGCAGCATTAGGTGAGGACAAGTTAGGCCATCGGTCCATGTCAAGTCCTAAGGAAGAAGTTCCTTCACTTGTGTCAACATTCGAAATGCTCTCCAGCTCTCTGCCATCAGTATCAACTTTAGCCCCAGGTGCCTTCTGCTCACTAGATTTAATGGTGCTAGCTTCTTCACTCGATTCCTTTTTCTTGCAATAATCTTCACTTGCCTCTGGATATGGCACGATGTGGTCATCACTATCTTCAGCCTCACCCCATATTATGTTCGTAAGCTGAAAAGATAGAGAGTAAGCATCATCACTAAATGTGGGATACATGAGAAGAATGAAACAGTCACAAGTTAATCTCTGGGTAACTTAGCAAGACTATTTTTCCCAACATAATATTCTGAATAATACACTAATTAATCAGTTCAGTTCCTTGTAAGGTGTGCGTGGGCACATATGAGCACACGTGTGTACAAGAGTTGCTAGTGTCAATGAGTTGGGAACAAAATTTTTAATTGAGTCATGCAGAAAATACTAAAATGTTCTAAATTGTGTTAAAAATAAAATAGAAAGTAGAAGCCATTGGCATGATTCATTTAAAAATTTCAACAAAATTAAAAAAAGAAAAGAAAAGGAGGAGATGGCCCAAAGCATGCTCTCAATATGATGAAGTAAGACCTAAAGCTTCATTGCATGTACAGAGCACTTTGGAAACTTCAGTCTGGACAAATTATTTATTTATTTAATAGCCGAGGATAGAAAAATATCGTGGCACTCCGCCGTTGCCTACCAAACTCCTCAAAGTCCTCAAAGAGGGACATAAATTGGTTAAGCCAACATTTTTCATTCTTCTATTTTCACGCTGGCATTCTGTTACAAATACTAACTGAAAGAGCGGATAAAAGAACAACTTCCAATTATCAAGCAATAGCCAACACGTGGCAAGATTCTCAGCAAAATAAAAGAAACACCCCATCATTTAAACGATGTGTCTAGGTGGTAATTGAAACGGTGTGTTTTGTGACACAATACCCCTACAATCGTCTAACAGCCATGCGGTGCATTTAGTAGGATTCAAACATCTTGCAACGGTCACTAGATTCAAATGCTCTCCATCCTCGCCTCGTCCCCTTGATGATTCTTTTGACCCTGCAAGTTCTGTGACAATCTCTCTCTCTCAATTAAATCTAGCAAAATTTATTCTTTCCAACTTTATTTGTTTTGACTGAAAAATAATCTTTTATTTTTGTACTTCACAGGCATGTGGTGGCAAAAGTCGAGCACGATATATATATATA
>Ga0325402_1006233_pt1 | contig 11258 bp, 6 predicted proteins | sample PopdelMetagenome_22_FD_207212 | JGI IMG/M metagenome (GOLD analysis project Ga0325402, IMG submission 207212) | Populus deltoides microbial communities from Bellville, Georgia, United States - Xylem-PdKOR-R3 | ecosystem: Host-associated > Plants > Phyllosphere > Stem > Wood/Secondary xylem...
CCTATAGAGTTTGGATAAGGAGACTGGTTGTGTATAGAGAACAAAATCATTCTTAATACACCCTACCTAAAATAATATGTATTGTTCATTTGTTTTATTATTATTAAGGCTATGTTGTGTTTTTCTAATCATTGATCTATTTATCGATTGTAGCGAATATTACTCATGACTTTATATGTCAAGCCTGGCTCTTCTATAGTTAATTAATATGTTATTTTATTTTTATTTCTTTTAATATCTACAACACATATTACATATAAGTTCATAATTCTTAAATATTAGGAGTAAGCAAAAGGAGAAAGAGTGCGGGGTTTTTATTTATTATATATTTAATTTGTCATTTTTTAATGTTAGAAATATGTCTAACATATAAGTTCATAAATCCTAAAATATTAAAAATAAACATTTTTTGTGGTACTTAATTTAGACCAAGTTCCTAATAAGCTTAATAAACTTGTTATTAAGTTAATTATGCAAGCAAAATATAAAAACTATTTTGTTGTTTAATTTTTGGTATTTTCATGAAATGCTAAATCATGCAATATATATTTTTCTTTTTTCTTTTTTTTTCTTTCATATTTTTTTATTAAACATGAATCTTTGGAGAAACTTAACCATAATGTAAGTTAAACAAGGAATTCAAACCATTAACTAGTTTTAAGTTAAACATGAAGTTAATTTTTTTCTAATCTTTTTTTTTCTAACACATGCTAAAAAAAGATAAAAATTATGCAAAGACACGTACGTATACACACATCATCATCATCTTTTCACTAATTTACTTGCACACCCTACAATCACATCTATTTACAATCATCATCATATGATTGACGATGATCATAATGAAACACATAAAAAACCATCCAAAATTTGAAGTAGACCTTCTGGAAGAGGCTAAACAAGATCCGCACTATCAGAGTATGGTAGAGGAGCTGTTGGGCCTCAAGGATGATGTTGGAACATAGTAGAAGTGTGTGTATTCACACACCACTTTCATTGTTGGCATGTGGAACCATACATTGCTGCTTGTTAGTGGGAGTAACCTAGTAGATTTGAAATGCCTCCCTTCCCTCATCACTTTTAGAATGGCGATGAACTTAATTGTTACTTGTAAAAGAAAAAAAATACACAAAAAAAGCTTCAATTTATTTCCTTATTTCTCTACAGATATGTTTCTCCCTCTCTATTAGATCTACCTCATTTAGGTTAGTCTCTTCCTCCTCAATTGGGTGTCATAGGGAGAAGGTTAAAGGGAGTTAGTGTAGTTACTAGGCTCTGGTTCAGTTTATAGGGGAGAAGAAGGGACCGACTTGAACTTATAGAGACTACAAGAGACGTCGTGGGTGAGTAAAGTTGTTGTTGATGATAGGGTTGTCACTAGTGGTGTTCATGGTGACCGATTAGTGATGATAATGAGAGGGATAATGGGTATATGGTTGATGTTAGGAGGAGATGATGGGTTTATGGGTGGTATTGGGAGGAGATGATGGGTTGTTTATTGAGGTTGTTGTGGGATAGGTCACAACATTGGTGAAGAGGAATGTGTTGATTTATTAGGTTTGGAGGAGAAGGAATTAGGGACAAGAGAAGAGATAATATGTAGTTATGGGTGAGAGGGATTGCTATGTTTTTTTTTTCTTGATGGGGAAATTATATATAATGTTGTGAAAATTATAGGATTTTGTTTTTAGGCAATGAGGGAAAATACAATGGATGTTTTTTTTAAGTGTTAAAGACAGTGAAAACAGGGATGGCAAAATGAGATGGAGATAAAGAAATCATAAGGGAGAGAGCTATTATTGGAAAAATGATAGAGCTATATTCTCTTATTTTATGAATTTCCCCCCCTTCTTTTAATTCCCTAACTTGGTATGTTTTATATAGAACTTGGGAAGAATCGGGACTTTTAATAAGTGGCTCAATTGCAACCATTAACTCCTATACTAATCATCTCTACCTTTGAACCAAATACATCCAACTTTGTACCTAAACAACTAGCTTGGGGTGTGTATTTTTAGCTTGTTTTTCACTTATTTTAGGGTTGTAAGTTATAGGTTTTGGTTTATTATGGGTGTGTGCTTTTAAGAGCAGGAGAGTATGCTTTTTCCATCTCAAGTTCAGCATAAAGTGAGAAGCTCAAAAAGAATAAAGGTTCTCTTTTGCTGGCAAACCTGTGCACCTCACTGTCGAATAAGTTTGACTGATTTGGTAGGTCTTTTTGTATGGGTTTGTTGAGGACTTTGGATGCCAAGATGGGTAAAACCTATGCTGGGATGTTAGTACATAATCACGGCTATTGGATGGGTATTTTTTTGTCCCTCTTGTCTATTTCTTATTTTTCTTATTTTTTTGTCTTTTTTTTTAAAGGCAACATCAATATTAACTCGATGAAAAAAAATAATAAAAGATTTTATAATGAACAGGTTAATAAATGAACGCATTAAAAATAATTTTTTTTTAAAATTTTGGATTCTTTCAAAAAGACGTTGAAAATGATGCAAATGTGTCAAACATACATTTTTAGACTTTTTGTTGTTTTGTTTTGCTATTTTTTGGATTTTTTGAAAAATACTTTGAAATAAAAAGTCAAATTTTGGTTATGATATTTGCCTTCTCTTTCAATACTTATTGTATAGAGCCTTATAAGAGACTTTAGAAGGTAAGTATATAAAGAAAAGAAATGGTGTGAAAGCCTTCTTAGGTTAAGAGAAAAATCTGTTGGGAGTTTTGGTATTAACAAATCAAGAGATGGTTATCCTCATAAATGTTTTAAAACTCAATTATTTTGAAAATAAAGGCTTTTCTCTTTGTCTTTAAAAATATTATTGTTATTCAGGCAACCTACTTGTTATGTGAAAAATATCTAGTATTTTTCATGAATGGTCTGTGTTTAGGTGACCTACCTGTGGTCTGTGATCGGGTGACCTGCTTGTAGTTTGTGTTTAGGTGATCTATCAATTGGGTGAAAAATATGTAGGACTTTTTACAAGTGGTCTATGTTTAGATAACTTACATGTAGTTTGTGATCGGCTAACCTGTCTATGGTCTGTGTTCGGGTGACCTACATGTGGTCTGTATTTGATTACCTGCCCATGGTCTGTGTTCAGGTGACCTGTCCATGGTTTGTGATCGAGTGACCCACCCATTATGAAAAATTTCTAGGATTTTCACAAGTGAAATGCTTGATTTTGATTAATGATGATTTTTTTTTAATAATGTCTTGGATTTTTCCAATGAGATACTTTACCTTTCTTTTTTAATGTGGACCACCTTCTAAATTTTCTTGTGATCATCCATATTGGATTTCTTATCATCAAATGGAGCCTTGTTAGGTCCTCATTTGCTAGAGTTTTATTGAACTTTTTCATTGTTGAAACTTTGTTGGGTTTTTAATGAACTAGAGCCTTGCTCGGCTCACAACTTTGTTGGGTCTTTATTTGTTGGAGTCTAGAACTCTTTCTTTGTTAAAACCTTGTTGGGGTTCTAATCAAATAGAGCCTTGTTGGGCTCAGAACTTTGCTGGGTCTTTATTTGCTGAAGTCTTGCTAAACATTTTTTTATATTAAAACCTTATTAGGTTTTTTAATCAATTAGATCCTTGTTAGGCTTAGAACCATACTAAGTCTTTATTTACTAGAGTCTTTCCAGACTCTTTTTTTGTTAAAACCTTGTTGGATTTTTAATCAACTAGAGATTTGTTAGGCTTAAAACCTTGTTAGGTTCTTATATAAGGGTTTTATTTGTGTTTTTAAAAGACTTTTTCTGCAAAAATATTATACAATGCAATGGAAAAAGGATTAAGATAACATACATCTTTACCTGTTTAGAAATATACATCCCTTTTTCTTGCAACTCATCTTTCACTTGATAAAAGGGTTTATTATCACTGATCTAGCCTTTTGGTCACCCAGCTTCTAGCCTACTTGAATTTGTGGAGTATTTACAATTTCACATGGACACCATGACCCATTTATTTACTGAAAGTTTTATGTCTTGCTGATCAATTTGAATGGATCATCTAGTACCCTTTGATTTGTCATCATTGACAAAAAATGAGCTTAAACTATCATTATGAATAAAATTGCTCATTGTCTCACTACTGGAAATTTTCACTGGCTATATTGAATGAATGAAACTACCTTTTGTAATTGAAGTTAGCTCTTTGTCTTGATATACTCCCAATTGATCTAGCTATAGATTCTTTCAAATAAAATTACTCCCAGTTGATCTAACTCTTCTCATTTTTTTAATAATCATCAAAAGACACTCATACTATCATCACTAGCACTACTAAAAAATGGAGTAATTAGCAACAAACTGTTCCGATGCAAATAATACTAAAATCCGTTGTTAAAACAATTTAGCAACGGAATCAGCAACGGCAAAAATCGAATGCAGATTTGTCATTGCTAATTTTTTAGCAACGGATTTATCCGTTGTTGATTTCCCAGCAACAATTAGCAACGGATAATCCGTTGCTAATTGTCAGCAACGAAAAATCCGTTGCAAAACTAGCAACGGATTATCCGTTGCTCATTTTAGCAACGGATAAATCCGTTGCTAGTTTTGTGAATCAGCAATGGATTCTCCGTTGCTGATTCATGCGTCAGTTGCAATCACCAACGGAGAATCCGTTGGTGATTGCATTTGTTTTTATTAAATTAATTTTTATTTATTTATTAAAATGACTTTTAATTTATTTATTTAATTATTTATAGATATTGTAAAAGTTGTAGAATATATATAACCACCATAAATTAATTAATATTAAAAATAATTCTATCATTAATAAAAAACAAAATAAAAATAATATTCATATTATAAAAATTTAGTTAAACTTGCATTAATACATTTAAGTTCAAATACACTAAAAAAAAAAAACAACAAAAGATACAATCATGGTGCTGGTTGCGAAGACGAACCATGATATTGTGGATCGACATGAGATTGATCAGGATATAAAGGCCGAGGTGTAGGTCAAAAAATTGGTTGAGATGTGGGACCCATAAGTGTCATTATCTGAGGAGCCATAGGTGGCGGTATTGATGGAGTCAAAGGTGGTGGCATACCATGATCAATATTTGATGTTCCACCATGGTATCCAAGATTGTTCATAAGATATTCTTTCATAGAATCCATCTGCCATTTCATTTCATAAATAAAATCATCTTTTTTCTTTATCTCCTCTTCTTTATCCTTTATCTCCTTTTGCAATGCTCGATACGATGAACAGGGATATGATGACTCCACCGAGTAGGAATGTGATGAAGAGCTTGTACTAACTTTTGATTTTGGCATACGAGGTGCACCATATACCCTACCCTTTGTAACTCCTCCTGAAGCTACACACCAAGCTGCTCCATCAAATGAAGGATGATTTTCCCAATCAGTTCCATACTTTGAAATCATCTCCATTTTATAATTTTCCTACAAATAAAATACATGCAATAATAAATTAATTTGAATGTTGAATAATACTTAAGTTATATTAAGAAATAATCAAATAAAAATACATACAACCACTTTTTTAGACTTGTTGTCGACGAAGCTACCAGATTGCTTAGTACTTTGATGCAAAGCTGAAAAGACATCATCCCATAGAGGTTCTTTTCCACCAGCTTCCTCTTGCTTTCAAGATTAATAAATATTATAAGAGATAAATATAAAAATTTTAATTTATTATCTTAAGCATAAAAAAAAATCCTTACCATGTTAGCTCGATATGATGCAAATGACACTGTTCCTCTAGAATGAGTGCTTATTTTGCCATCTGTTTTGGTTAATCGATTCCTCCTAGCAGATTCAAATCTCCTTTGAAATTCAGGGGTGGACCAAACATCTTTGATCATTTGATTCCAGTCATCATTGTTTATCCAGGCAGGACCTTTATCAAGACAATCTATAATATTTGTAGTGTTTTCTTTTGACATGGCTTTCTTGCGAGCTTGTGTCAATTGTTGATTCAAAGCTATCCTAGCCTTATCTTCCCAAATATTACGAACAATCGACTCATCTTCCTCAGGAAAGAAATATTTTTTTCTACCAAATAATATATATACCAAGTAAAAAGAGTGCACAAAATTTCAAATTATATAAATAATTAATCATATTGTGTTATCTTGTTCAAAATTTGCAAGATGATGTAATAACTAAAGAAATTAAATGATATTAAAGAGTAAACAAGAAATAAGAACAAATTATAACAAAAATCAGTCATTAAAGTGATCAAAATTGAAAAGAATATTATGGCAATTAGTGTTGGTTCTTACCTTAAACTCTTTAAAGAGTTCATCCTTGCACATTGGATCTACTTTTTCCCAAGAGTGCCATGCTCCCTTAAAGAATACTTACTTTTCCGTAAAACTCCTAAAAGTGGTTTTGCATTTTCCAAAGTGTTGAATAACAATTTAAACATTTCTTTCAAACATCAATATCTCTCACCCATTTCTCCCATCTCTCCCTCAAAATCCGATCAACAGAATTCAATATCAAATTCAACAAATTTCAAGTTGTTTTTACTGCCGGGGTTTCTTTTTTCTTATTTTATCAATTATGTTGTGCATATAGTAAAAGGAATCAACTTTTCCATCATTGTAATGTAAGTATTGTTATTTACTACACACCTAAATGTGTAATCGTGTTTCTAAGAGTTTGATTGTACTCAATATCAGATTTAATGAAAGAAAATCATTCCATTAGTTTTCTTATACAAATTGTCAATATTTTCCCAATGAAAGGCAAAATTCCAACTACTTGAAAAAATTACAATAGGCATGCCCAACAGAAAATTTACGCACGATATAATTAAGCAACCATGTAAAAATGGAGTAAAATAGACTTACCTAAACCCCAAGAATCAATGGCACAAGGTGGAGGTTTTCTTATTACAACCCAATCAGATTTAGCCAACTCTATTGGATTTTATTGTGATCCAATAAGCCATTCATATTGCTGGAAAAATAAAAAACATAAACAGTATGTCACACCCATCAAGTTATAACAATTGCTAGTCTTTAAAACAAATTAGTGCTTTGCTCTCTAATCCTTTATCCTTTGTGTGATTGGAAATGGATCTACAACAGAGATTAGTGCATATTTCAATTTTGAAAGCAAATAAGACAACATTGCATTAGACAGATTTCAATCCAACTTGGAAAGAGAGAATACAAGATGCACCCTTCATTAATAACCAACAAAAGCCTAGGACAATTTTAACACAAGGACTGAAACAGCAAGAAAGAAGAAAGAAAGAATTGCCACTTGGCAAGGGTGAGAATTCTGCTATCTTACAGCTTCACAAGCAAAACTTGAGAGAAATTAATGACTCAGGATGCAGATATACCATCCCTCTTCAGCAATTCCTACAAAAGCAGATATCAAAATATTAATGCATAGCAACCGATGCAATTTCTTCAACCTATTCATCTTTACATCACAACATATACCTGTTTGGTAGCAGCAACTGAAAGATGTTGTCTTTCTTTTTTCTCACGTTGACAATCTCCACACCAGCTGGAAAAATCGTTTTGATGTTTCTTCAGCTCTCGAAAAACTGAACTGAAAAGTATTAAAAACAGCAAAGAAAAAAATTAAGGACAAACAATTCAGCAAACAGCTTGAACTTCCATGCTACCAAAGCACCAAACCACTTAGAGAAAAATAAGATAAAGTTTGTAGCTCTCATGCAAGAAAGCATTACACTGTAAACAAAAATTAACTTCCTCTATATTTCTGCTCATCTAAACCATGAAGCGCATTGTCTCATCCTCTAAGCCCCAACATGTGGCATTTAGAGTGTTTGTTTTATAGTTATTTCATAAGGTAGAATTAGAAAATAAGCTAGTATTATACCATCCTTTTCAAGGTTTGCATTTCAATCCCGGTCAATGCAGTAACTGTATTGGGAAGGAATCATGAATGGATGTTAAAAGGAAGCCTAATAATTAAATTCTCTGAGATTCCATACTAGTTCAAAACAATGTCACCACTGAGACAAAGAAGTTGTACCTAAAGTGGAGCCCTTTTATGCAAAAGAGGGGATGCTAAGTGCAGAACAAAGAAGAGGAAAAAGATACCTTCTGCACCATATAACCAAGTTGACCCGGTGCCCGGAAATAGTCACTCTTGCACCATGTCGATGGCGACCATGATGAAGAACTGCTCGTCCCGGAATGTGGGCATAATCAAAAACCTCCTATTCAGAATAAGGTGAATAAAAAACCCCAAATCACATAAAGCTCTAGTTACCAAAAAATTTTGGGGGTTTTCATAAATTTATGAACTGTAACCCTAAAAATTAATTTGGGGGTTTTCATAAATTTTCACTTAAACATGCATAATTAGGATATAAATCATGGTAAAAACATTTCAAAAGCCTTATATTATCGAATTAATAGCCTAAAACCATTATTCAAAGTTTCGGGAAAAAAAATTCTTACTTGTGTTCTTCAGTTACAGGTGAGGGAGATGGATCAACACGACAGAATAGCACCTGAGATTGGGAAAGTTAGGTTAGAATTGTTTAGTGTAACTTAAATTGCAACAAAGAAAACAAAAACCATAAATTAATTACCTGAGCTATCGAAGAAAACAATGCAAAACCTAACCCGTTTATAGAGAAGGGGTAAAACAGGATGTTCGATGGTGATGATGATGGGTCTGGTGCGATGTTGCCATGGGTCTCTATTTTTGTTGGTTTGCAGAGAAATATTGCAACTGTTAAGATGAAGGAGAAGAAGATGAAGAAAACAAAATAGGGTTGCTGAAGATGAATGCGAAGATGATGAACAGTTTCGGATAAAAGAAGATGAAATCGATGAAGAGAGGGTGATTTTTGAACAGTTAGGAATCAATGTTATTAGGGACAAAGAAGGATACTGGAAGAATGGAAGTAAATTAATTTTCAGCGTAATTGGTGTTTTGGATCTGTATTTCGGTGTGGGGGGAGAGAGTGAAAATAAACGGTTCAGATTTTATGTAATCAACGGTCTACATAATTTTAGTTTTATATTAACATTTTAATTTTTTTTTCAATTAGCAATGGAAAATCCGTTGCTAAATTCAACGTAAATTTTGCAACAGATTATCCGTTGCTAAAGTCCGTTGCTAATATTAAAAAAATAATATGTGTAATCCGTTGCAAATCTATTACTGAATTTAGCAACGGAATTATCCGTTGCTAATACCCCTGTTTTTAGTAGTGTAGGTATCGTTCATGGTTTTGATGGAGTTCATTAAACCATCATTTGATTACTAGTTTCAATGGACTCCATACCCCCAACTAATCTAAATTTATCCATTACCTCATAGGGTTCACAACATTGCCCGCTGACCGCTTAATATTCCAATGAATATCTATAAAAAGTGTCAACATTGTCAAGAACTTTATAAATTCCGTCAATAACTATTTTTGCATGAAAATCTTTTTTTTTATTTTGGAACCAAATCACAAATTTCAAAGATCATATTCATTTAAGTTTAATTGCTGCAAATATATTATGAAGATATAATTTTGAACATTTTTCTTTTATCGTGATCCCAAGACATTTCATTTAACATTAAGATTCAACTTTCATGTGTATTTGGTTGACAATTGACACTGTAAGGATAAAAAGCAGTGTCAACTCAAAATCAGGTTATCCATAGATCGAATAAGCATTCTAAAATTTTGATTATTGTATTTTGAAGCATAAATTTATCCGATGTAAGCTTTAAAACAAATTTCTTTGACTTTCTTGCAACTCCCTAAAGGTTTATCTTTAGGGAAATGGTAATTTGATCTTTTATACAGGCAAGATTGGAATTGGTGAAGGTACGTGATAAGATGACCTTCTGTTTTTTAAAGTTTCAAAGCGAGAAGCTCGAGTAAAAGCTCAAGGTTTCGTTAAGAGAAATTTATATTATTTTTTAACTCCCAAACAATTCATCTCCACCTTTAAACCAAATTCTTCCAACTTTGTACCTAAAAAACCAGCTTGGGGATTTGTCTTTTTAACTTGTTTTTCAGTGATTTTAGGGCTGCAAGATGTAGGTTTTGACTAATTATGAGGTGTGTCCTTTTGAGAGCATGAGAGTATTCTTTTTTCATCTTAAGTTTAGCACAAAATGAGGAGCTCAGAAAAGGACAAATGTTTGGCAAACCCATGTACCTCACTATCCAATGAGTTTAGTTGATTTGACAGGTCTTCTTATACGAGTTTGTAGAGGGCTTAAGAGGGCAAAATGGGTAGAACTTATGCTAGAATGGTAGTATAGGGTTATTGGATACGTGTTTTTAGTCCATTTTATCTATCTTTTTAATTTTAATTTTAATTTTTTATTTAAAAAAACATTGATATCAACTCAATGAAAAAAATTAATCAAAGATTTTGAAATGAATACATTCATACATGAACACATTGAAAACAATTTTTTGGATTTTGGATTTTTTTCAAAAGACATTGAAAATATGTCAAAAATATTTTTAGATTTTTTTTTGTTATTTTTGGATTTTTTTTTAAAAAAAGATAGAAATTGGGTGAAGACACATGTCAGTTTTTATAAAGAAGATTTATGAGAAATCTACATTTGCAATCAAATATCTAAACATAATTAATGTTTATATATATATATAGACAAAATAAATAAAGTACAAAGGTTTTTTACTTTTTTAACAAGAAAGGCTAATAAAACGAATAAGGTTTAAGAAAAAAAAGTTAAATTATAAAAAATATATAGGATAAAAAAAAAGCAATATAAATTGTATTAAAAAAATATGTATGAGTTTGATCAAAAAATTATAATAATAAGATCTTTTTGGTTATAGAAAATTTCTAAAATCAAAATAAAAGGAGCTTTGCATTTATAGAGAGATTATAACTTGAAGTCCAATTTATGTTTTTCATGAGAAAATATAACTGTAATTATCATCATCATCATTATTATTAATAATGAGTTGTTTTCATTAAAAAAAAGCTTTATATTTAGAAAAATTAATTATTTATAAGAAAAAAATTGAATTCATTTTCAAGATGGAAACTAGTTTAAATAGGGAAAAAAATTCTTTTTTTCATGCATAATTTTGTCACATAGCTCCTTGAACAACTTATGAATGTTATCAAAGTTTCCTTAATCCAAAGAGGGACTATGATCGATTCTATCCTTATCTTATATTAGTGAGTTATTAGAAATTTAAATAAAACAAAAGTAAAGTTGTATGAATTTACATCTAATAAGAAGTTTTTTTAAATTGTCAGACATTCAAGCTACATACCTAGATA
>Ga0325402_1006234_pt1 | contig 11258 bp, 9 predicted proteins | sample PopdelMetagenome_22_FD_207212 | JGI IMG/M metagenome (GOLD analysis project Ga0325402, IMG submission 207212) | Populus deltoides microbial communities from Bellville, Georgia, United States - Xylem-PdKOR-R3 | ecosystem: Host-associated > Plants > Phyllosphere > Stem > Wood/Secondary xylem...
GCATGTTTTATAAAGCCAAATCAACACTTTTAACTTGGAAGCAGAGATTGATTACTTGCAAATTATGAAAAACTTCTAAATCTATCATATTTTAATTCCATGAATTGAGACCTATTAGTAGACTTTTTTTTATTTTATTCTTAAATATGTCACATAAATTCATTATAAGCCAGCAAATAATTTAGTTAAATTAACAAAGTTCAAAAAATAAGATCAAACTATCAATGATAATTATTTTTCTAATTAATAAAATTTATACTTACCAAATATTTTTGTCTTTGTTTTTCCGTTTTATTTCTTCTAAGCTCAACTTCATCATCTTCTAAATAATTATTATTATTTGAAATAGTCTCAATCGTTGTCTTAAGTGAATGATTTTCTTGCATTTTTTTCAATGGAAACACATCTTTAAACAATGTAGCATTCCTTGACTCCATAATAATATTAGGATGAATATCCTCAATACTTGATTTGAGTTTAAGAAATTGATATGTATAATTATTGTAAGCATATCCAATAAATTCACAATCCATAATTTTAAGTTTTATCTTGACCTTTTTGGGATCAGGTACTACCACTATAGCAAGACACCCCCACTCTTTACGATATTTATAGGATAGTCTACCTTTTCACAATTTATATGGTGTTCTCTTTGTTGATCTTTGGATCACATATTAATATTTATATATTTTAATGATAAATACTCAATGAAAATGGAAGAATGATATGCTTGGTTAAAAATAAGTTTAAACAGGTTTTATATAAAGATCAAATTAATAAGCATGGAGAATTTAATAAAGAAATCAATCAATAAGTCTAAGATGTAAAGTAAATGAAGACTTAGTTGTTAAGGATTTATTTTAATGCAAATTATGTAAATCTTTATATCTTACATGATAGTACAAATTAAAATGAATTCACATACTTCACATTGCAAGCATTATAGGATTGATATGCATTTAGTTGATTCAAGATTTACTAGGCTTAAAACTGTTAATACTAGATTTGAAATTGAATTAGTCGACTGCTTGTTTATCAGGGATGAACCCTTGAGAATCTGTAAGAACCGACCGACTAATTAGCTTAACCAATCTAAATTGGTCGAGCGTTTTATCTGTCAGAGGAACACTAATAACTATATATATATATTCAATTCGTATGTTTTATTCTGCAATTAGACAAGCTATATATATGTTTCTAGCAAAAACTAATTATTTTATAGTCTTTTTAAGAGTAAAAACAACTTCGAATCATCAATCTTAAATCACACTCATATTTGTGCATTAAAACCTTCATATTCTTGCACAATAATATAAATTCTCTCACTTAAACACCTTCATATATTCTAAGTGCTATTGAGTGAGCTATAGAGATATAAACTTTAATTGAATTATCTACTCTTTGAGAGAGTGTTGTTACATTTAAAAAAAATGTAACCCTTCAAGAGTTTAAATGAAAAGCTCTTAGTTGTTAATAAGGTGCATAACCAAAGTGAAAAATCTTAATGTGGTTAAAAAGAGCCTGGTGAGGATTCATCAAGGACATTGTAATTTTTGGCTTGGATTAACAAAGAATACAATACTTAAGATCGGTTTGGTGCTTGAGGTGTGGTTGTAGGCTTGTCGAACCATGTTAAAAACCGAGTTTGCAATTTCTATCCCTATAGTCTTTACTTTAACCACTTTAATTATATTGTTGTTTAATTGTGTTAATTATATTTAATGGAGTTAATTCCAATAATTATTATTATTAGTGAAACACTTAATTCAACCCCCCCAGGTGTTATTGTTGCCTTAATCCTAGAACAACACTATTTAGCTTCCTATGGGGTACTTTCTTATGTATATAATTAGCAGTCAGAATTACTCCCTCACACAAGTTTTGAGGTACTCTTGAACTTATCAACATTTCATTCATCATTTCTTTTAAAGTTTAATTTTTATGTTTTGCAATGTTATTTTATTAAGGTGAATATAGAACGGTAGTTTGGTGGATAATATCATTTTAAAAACAGAATTCACCAAATAGTGTTTCATATTCTCCACCTCGCACAAGTGGTTTCATGTAACAAAACATGAAAAACGAGTTTTGGGAGTCCAAAAGCTTGGACTCTAATTTTTCAGTCACCAGATGTTACTAGAAATTGAATCAGCTAGCATAGTTTCACTTGCCATTACATGCGATAGATCACCTACCACTATAGAGGACCCATCACCCACTCAAAAAAATAAAAACATGAGCGAACAATGCGTCATCTAGTCTTCATTGAAGATTAAAAAAAAATTCCAGGTACAAGCATGGGCTTCGAAGCCCAAACATATCTAAGTTTTTGCTGCAAGCCATGCACGTGGGCCTAGCCCATCAACACTTGACCTCTTTTCTTTTTTTTCTTTTTTTTTCACTCTTTTGAGTTAGTTGTTTTTATTTAAATATTGATTTATACCATCTTTCTTATTTCTAAAAAAAAAATTGATGTGGTATTGTTTTTTACATAGTGATTGATCTTTTATTTTTTATTTTTAGTTGGATGATACCTTGAATAGATTTTTTTTTTTACATTTATATCCTCTTATATTTTATATGAATTAGTTTTATTTGTATAAAGTTTTTCTAAAGCTAAAAACCAATTTTTATTAGTGATAAAAAAAAATCAAATGGAGTCGACATCACTATTTATATAAACAGTTCTACTGCCACATCTATTATTTTTTTTGTTCATTTTTAGTCATATTATTTTGTTTTTTTTCCTCTAATTTTTATTTCTCTTTCATTTGAACCCTTTTAAGTATAATTATATGAGATTAAATTTGAAATTAGGCTAAAAGACTACAAATAAAGTTAACATCACTATTTATATGGATAATGATGTTGCTCCATTTGTCTTTTTTTTCATTTCATTTTCTGTTATATTTTTTCCTACTTGTTCCTCTTGTTTTTATTTCTTTCTCAATCGAACCCTTTTAGGTCTAATTATACAAGATTAAGTTTGAAATTGGGGTTGAAAGAAAAAAGAAGAAGTTAGGGGACAAAAATGTCAAAGGCAGAGAAAAACCATAGCCAATCCTAAATTCATGACAATTTTCATTTTGATCCATTTTTTAGTCCTTGGCTTTGATAAAGGAGAGAGAAACTCATTGAGAAATAGTGTTAGAGAGAGAAAATGGTGGATTGTCACAATTTAACCAACCAAAATGGCCAAAATTAGTGTCCAAGGGTTCTATTCGATGAGAGGAACTGGCGATGGTTTTTGCCTATACACATGAAAAAAAAATAGATTAGGGTACATTTAGATTTTTTAGATTATAAGTTTTTTTGAATTATTTTGGAGTTTATTTGGGTTATTATGTGGTTTATGGAGGTTGTTATGGCATTTTTAAGGTGGTTTTAGGTAAAAACGATCTGAAAATCAGGTTTTGGGGTCCAACAACTAGGACCCTAATTGTAACTGATTTTTTAGTCATCAAAGGTGACTGAAATTGATCCAATAGGTGTAGGTAGCCTGCCATTATAGGAGACCTATCACCATCTCTAAGAAAAAAAAAAGAAAAAAAACAAGGGAACGACACATCGTCCTCTCCTGATGGAAAAATAATAATAATAAAAAATCCATGTGCGGGCATTGGCTTCAAGGCACCGGTACACCCAAGTTTTTACTACAAGTCATGCATATGGTCTTGGCTAGTCTACACTTGGCCTCTCATTTTTTTAGTAATTTACCTTTACTAGTTAAATATTTTTTTAAAAAATATTGGTTTATACCCTCTTTCTTATTTCTTAAGAAATTTGATTTAGTTTAGTTTTCTACATAGTGATTGATCTTTTATATTTTTTTAGTTAGATGATACCTTGAAATTATTAATTTTATTTCTTTTAAATTTGTGTCCTCTTATATTTTATATGAATTATTTTTATTTGTATGAAGTTTTTATAAAACTGAAAACCATTTTTTATTAGAAATAAAAATAAATAAATGGAGTCGACATTACTATTCATATGAGTGGTGTTACTCCATCTGTTATTGTTTTCATTTTCTGTCTTTTGTTTTATCCTTTGATTTTTATTTCTCTTTCGATTGAACCCTTTTAAGTATATTAGATGAGATTAAGTTCAAAATTGGGATAAAACGACAACAAATGGAGTAGGCATAACTATTCATATGAACATTGATGTTGTTCCATCTATATTTTTTCATTTTGTGCCATATTTTTCTCCTTTTTTTCCTTTGTTTTTTATTTATTTTTTTTATTGAACCATTTTAGGTCTAATTATATGAGATTAAGTTTGAAATTGGGGTATAAAGAGAAAAAAAAATAAAAGGTAGGGAATATAAATCTAAAAGGTAGAGAACAACCATGGAAAATCCCAAATTCATTAAAAATTGTGTTGTGGTCTATTTTTAAATCCTTAACTTTGAGAAATGAGAGAGAAACTCGCTGGAAAATGATGGTCGAGAGAAAGTATCCATTATCATGATCATGCAACCAAGATGGCCAAACTTGGTGTTCGAAGGTTCCATTCGATGAGAAAAGCGTAATGATGTTGTTTTTGCCTCTACAAATGCTATAAAAAGTAGATAGGGTATGTTTAGACTTTTTAGATTTTATTGTTTTTTTAGTAATTTCAAGGGTTATTTTAGATCATTAGGTGGTTTAAAGAGTTGCTATGGTTTTTTTCATGTGATTTAGGTAAAAGAGACTTGAAAATTGGTTTTTGGGGTTCGAAATCTTGGATAAATACTTTCATTATTATCTTATCATTAATTTATTGGTTCATTCTAAGCAAAATATTTTTTATTAACCAAACTCAAAGCCCAAACTCATGAGTGTTATTTTAGGTTTAAAACTTTTATTATCCAAAGGTTCTACAAGAACAATTTCTCATTCACTTTTAATTTATTTTTTAAAAAAACCAAGTTTGCAATTTCTATCCCTATAGTCTTTATTTTAACCACTTTAATTATATTGTTAGTTAATTGTGTTAATTATATTTAATGGAGTTAATTCCAATAATTATTATTATTAATGAAACACTTAATTCAACCCTCTCAGGTGTTATTGTTGCCTTAATTCTAGAACAACACTATCTAGCTTCTTATGGGGTACTTTGTTACGTATATAATTTACAGTCAGAATTACACCCCCGCACAAGTTTTGAGGTACTCTTGAATTTATCAACATTTCATTCATCATTTATTTTAAAGTCATCATTTATTTTAAAGTTCAATTCTTATGTTTTGCAATGTTATTTTATTAAGGTGAATAAGGAGCGGTAGTTTGGTGAATAATACCATTTTAAAAACAGAATTCACCAAATAGTGTTTCATATTCTCCACCTCTATCACTTCTTATTTCGTTTATTTTTTATCAAATTGATTTTCAACTTCATTCATATAATGTTTCAACATTACAAAAGCCTCATCTTTGCTTCTAAACAAATAAGAATAATAATATCTCGTGCAATTATCTATAAAAGCAATGCAATACTTTTTTTCCACCTATAGTTTGCATAAACTTTAAATCACTACTATCTAAATGAATTAAATATAGAAGATCATTACTTCTTTCAATTGAATAGAAAGAAGTTTTTATGAATTTTTATTCTACAAAAACCTCACTTCTAATTTTTTTTCTCAAAAAACATAATAGGTTATAAATCGAGATTTATTAAAATAAATTTATAATTCACATGCTTTGATCACATGTCAATAAGACTCAAATAGGTGAGAATTATTGTTATTGTTATTGTTATTGTTATTGTTATTGTTATTGTTATTAGTCATGGTTACAATAGTTGTCATAACCCAATTTTTTACCTTCTTTTTTATTGTTTTTGAAAAAAATCCAAATTATAGCAAAAATGAACAAAAAATCTAAAAAATATATTTTTGATGTATTTACGTCATTTTTGGCATTTTCAGTGTCTTTTCAAAAGAATTAAAAATTCAAAAATTTATTTTTGACACGTTCGGTTTTTAACACACTCATTTCAAAATCATTGATTAATTTTTCTCATTATGTCAACGTTTATGTCGCTTTTTTTAAAATCAAAATAAAAAAGTATTTGGACAAGAGGACCAAAAGGGCAAAAAAACAAAAAAGAAAAATGAGAGACCAAAGTTTTTTGGTTGCTTGGCGACCAAGCATTTAGAAGGAAAATAATAAATTTTGAAGAGGTCATCACTGAGATACTCATCTCCTATGAACACTCTATTTTTAGAAATTATAAATTTGTCACATTTAAGGATCCAAATATTAAGTTCATCCTAGTGTCAACAACATGAAGCATGTTTTTAAAGGTTAATAGTTTTTTGAAAATCACTTTTATAAAGGTCCCAACACCTAGTACCTTGGAGGTTGATGAATTACTCATCTCTAAATGTTCACTATCCATTTCTTTGAGAGTGGAGAACATCCTTTTCTAGGTTTATACATGTTTATTTGGACGAGTGACAACCCATAACTAGATTTTTAATCAAGTTGACTTAAAAAATAACAATTAACATATTCATTTTCAAAACTTTATTAGCGAGATAATCAATCTCATTGATATTGGCTTCATTGGTCCTTTCCTTTCTTGGGTTACATTGTTGAGCCTTATTTCTACAACATTTGGCCACCTTGTCTTGTTATAGATAAAACATTTACTATTAAATATTTGTCCTTTTCTTAGCAAGTTTTGTCTTTTGTTCTTTATTATGTAAATTTGCCACTTGTTCCCTAAAGTTTGCCTTAGAGGCTATAACAAAAGAGTTAGCTCTTTTTTATGTACAACTTATTGTTCTTTTATATCAAAGGAATTATCATGTAGGCCATGGGGTGATTTAGTAATTTAGCAAATCTAAATATTATTAAAAAAAATTGTGAAAACATGCATTTCACGCATCATCGCACGCTTGTGTCACTTATTGGCCAAGCACTAGATTCCAAGATGTTAGAATTTTCTCGGCATCCCCTTCATATTTTTAGAGGTGTTAAAAAAATCAGCTTATCTGTAATATTTATATTATATAACCCGACCCAACTCGTCAAATTCGAATAATATGAATATTACAAATAATAATTATCATAACCCAATTTTTATTTTTATTTTATAAAATAGAAAGAAAATGAAATGAAAAATTGGAATGAATGAAGAAAAATAAAGATTTGGATCAAGACAACACAAATTAGAAGTTTAAAGGGTTAATCATGTTGGAATTATAATTTTGGAAGTTAATTTTGGTAGGAATCGAAAGAAGTGACAAGTTTGAAGACTTAATTAAATTTTGAATGGATTTAATTAATGATATTCAGAGCTTAATTGAAGAATTGATAAATTTGGGGACTTAATTAAACTTGAAATTAGTTTAATTAGTGAAATCTAGAGTTTAATTGAAAAATTGATAAGTTTGGGGACTTAATTAAACTTTGAATTAGTTAATTAATGAAATCAGGGGCTGATTAAGGATTAAAGTGATTAAATTAGAAACCAAGGGCCATCTTGTAAATGGTGCTGAAATACAGGGGTTTAATTACAATTTACCCAAATTGAAATTTTCCGTTCCCACCCTGAAACGACGCCGTTTCAAAGGCACTATTCCTTCTTCCTCCTCCTCCTCTGGAAGGAGAGGGCACCACCTAAAAAAGGGAAATTGTGCCACATAACCCCAACAAGGCAATGACATGAAGACCAAAGGCCGGACTCTGTTTTAGCCGACGTCCCTCCCCCGCCACGAGATCGCTAGCAGGCCGCGGAAACCGCCACCAACAGTCCGGCATGGGCACGACTGTTGGTGCCCCAATCCGGCCGAAACACAATGTCCCCAGGCCTTATCATGGCCCTGGGGAGATAAGCAGCAGAGAAGCCTATAAAAGGCAGAGGAAAAAGCACGAAAAGAGGAGGGAGGGATTTTTTCTGACGAGAAACAGAACGAAAAAGAGAGGGAAAAAAAAGGGCAGAAAACAGGGGGAAGACACACAGAGAGGGTAGAGAGACCGAGAGAGAGAAAAACCAAAAACAAAAAAAAGAGACAAGAAAGGAAACAAGAGGTCACAGAGAAGAGGAACGAGGGGAAAAGCAGAAGGAAAGCTCTCCAACGCTACGCCATCATCTTCAAGCTTCGGCATCCGGTGCTTTGGTTTCCCTCTCTTCACAATTTAATTAACCAACGACTGTAGCAGGCGTGTGTGGTTAAGTTCACACACGCCTGCGGGGAAGACAACCCAATGGGTTACTGGTCTGAACCAATAACCGGGCCGGGCTGATTAAATCCGGCCCAGCCTGTACCCTCACCCAAAAAAGAGAGTGGGCCAAGCCCAGCTGACCTGATTATATGTTTTTGCAAAATATACTCTTATGTTTTGTACATATGTTTTATTTCCTTTTCAATATCAGAAAATTTCTAAAATATTTGGGGAATTTATTTGTGAGCCCCTCAAGCTTCATTTTATTTTTTTTATGCTATATAGTCAATATACAGACCATTACTATTAAATGTAAATATGTTATGCAATGGTTTTTTTTTATCTAAAAAAATAATAAAATGGGTAAACAAAAAGAAAAAAGCATAAAAAATTGTTTCTTCTTCATTAAAAATCCAAAATTTGTGAACTTATTTATTGATGCTAGAGTCATGAATATAACACTTTTTGGGTTGTGCAATATTTACCAACGTTAAAGTTAGAAATATTCATAGGTAAATTATTCACTGACGCTAGAGTCAAGAATATTATAGGAAGAATAAAAAAAAAGAGGAAAAATGTTTTTTTAGCAATTTTTGACAAAACTAGCAATGCAATCTACTCATGTAGGACGCTTAAAAGGTGATAGCATCTTTTCTTTCTCTTAATTAGTCACGTATCATAGAATCTCTGTTGATCAGTTATGATTTCTAATGATTATAATATTAGGTGTCGATTCCTTAAACTAGACATCTTTCCCCCAAAGAACGAGATGCCAAATAATCTGTTCTTTTCCAATCAAGAAATTTTAATTGGTCGCCGTGATGTCCCGGATGTGAAAATAGTAAATAAAAAAAATATTAAATGGATATCGATAGTCGGGTGTAAGTTGAGAGTTTTTTAAACCCTCTCAACTTGACCCAATCTATATATACCAAAATAAGTAACCTGAGTTCTTGGTATAAATAATATTTTCCCTTCTCTCTCTTAATTTTTTTTTTCTCTCTCGTCTTCACACTCATAATTTCCTCGCACTCTCTTAATCTTTCCCTTCTCTCTATTCTCCACTCTCACATAAATTATAGTTGTTCATTTTGAAGTTTGATATGATGAAGTGATAATACATTTTATAATTCCAATCTTTTATGTTTCGTAGCCAAGAGACAATGAGAAAACAAATAAAAATTTTAAAAATCTAGATTAAACATTTATTTTCTTAATCAAATCAAAATAAAAAAAAACATTTTATAATCTGGTTCTGGTAAGTTTGTCTTAGTCTCATATTCAAGCATGATTTGGGTTTTTTTTTTTTTTATGTGTGTGTGTGTGTATTGTGATAGTTTTTTTCAATCTCATATCTCAGGTCTCAAAATAGTTAAGTTAACCTAGGTTAACTTGAAGGTTTTTTTCCTAATGTTTTTTTATTGATTTCTTTTTGTTTCACCCTTAATTATTTTGTTTGCCTAAAAGTTTATCATCGTTGTCTTATTTAGTTTCTTTTGTACGGGTTATCTTGCCCTTTTAAGTTGGTTCCGTGTTTAGCATGCTGACTTCAGTTAATTTTTTTTGTTCTTTTTAATTTTTTTTCAATTCATCCTTCAGTATTTTCTTTACTGGTAATTGAGCTTGATATATTTTTAATTTTCATTTTATAAAATTATCTTATTCTCATTTAATTTTTGTTTTATTTTCAAATAAGATTGTTGAGACATTTTAAAAATATTTATAGCGTGTCTTTTCATGATATTGGAAAACACTTTTTTTTTTATTGTCATTCTTTTTTTTTATTGTTGTTATCTTTTAATTTTATAATTATATTGTTAAATTAACTAAATTTATTGAATCTATTCAAATTGATAGCTAGAGTTTTTTAATATTTTAAAAATGCTAGAATTATCTGCATATTTATCTTATATTAAGAAAAATTCAAATCGGCTCGTTGGATAACTCGGGCACCTTTCTAATATATTCTTATTTGCAAGCTTTCTTTGTTTAATAGAGACAAGTTAGCAACGATAAGCAACAAATGGTGGAATTCCAGGTCATGAGTCTCGTTTGCCTTGTCATACAATTTTTGGTAACTGTAGTCTTTGCTTGCAAAAGACAAAGAACCCGTTTGGCAACGCGTTAGAGGTTATGTTTTTTCAAAAATGCACTAAAGAGGCGTTTGGTTACAGATTGTGTGATAAAAAAAACATGGGTCCCACCATTTAAATGCGGCAGGACCATAATTTTTTGGAAGCAGTAAAATACTGTTTTTTTTCAAGATTCAACCTGTGGTTGAACATTCTAGAGATGAGTGATGTGGAATTACACACACTGTGCTTGTTCGGTTCTCATTTCTCTTCTTTGTTCTTCCATTTGCATTGATTTCCCTTCCCATCAGCCCTAATTACGCACAACAAATCCACCTGCAGAACCCAAAACATTCTTTTTCGGTTCTCATTGCTCTTCTCATTCTCAATCTTGTTCTTCCATTTGCATTGATTTCCCTTCCCATCAGCCCTAATTGCGCACAACAACTCCACTAACCATTAACTGATGGCTCTTTCTATTTCTGCATGTTCAATTGTCATTCATTTCTCTTTAACAAAAGGAAATGAAGAACAACAACAACCCTTTGCAACAACCCCGAAACATGTATATAGATCGAGCGTGATTCAAGCACCAGAGCTTAAATTTCCAAAGGGTTAGTTCACTGGTCTATACTTATAGAAATTTTAAGTTACTTGTTGTTTATTCCAGCGAAGATCTGTTTATCCTCTTCTGTTTAATCACTTGTTTATATGCTAATTTTTCCTTCATTTCTCCTTATTATAAGAAAAAGAAGACAACGAGCAACCTGTGTTTCTGCAAGCAACAACCCCACCACAGATATCAAGCTTCATTCAAACACCTCAGCTGTAATTTCCAACGGGTATTGTGCTTACTTCACTGGTCCCCTTAGCAATTTTAATTTGATTTTTGTTCATTGTAATGAAATTGACCTGTTTATGCCTTTTTTAATTAACTTGTATTTTACTCTCGTCAACGATTACTGCTAATTTTTCATTATCTTTATTCCCTCCATGTATCTGCAGTTATTTCTGTGTTGGTTAT
>Ga0325402_1006237_pt1 | contig 11256 bp, 9 predicted proteins | sample PopdelMetagenome_22_FD_207212 | JGI IMG/M metagenome (GOLD analysis project Ga0325402, IMG submission 207212) | Populus deltoides microbial communities from Bellville, Georgia, United States - Xylem-PdKOR-R3 | ecosystem: Host-associated > Plants > Phyllosphere > Stem > Wood/Secondary xylem...
AAAAGTAGTAGCCTGTTTTAAGTTTTCTTATTAATTATGGGACTTCTGAGATCATTTATTACTCAATGCCTGTATTAATAGTTATATTGATATGCTTTACCAAACATTAAATAAGAGTTTATTCCATTATGACTGTTTGTTTTTATATTTTAAAAGTATTTTTGAAAAAATTAATTTTTTTTATTAATAAGTTTTTTATGTTTTCAAATTATTTTGATGTATTTATATTAAAAATAATTTTTTAAAATAAAAAAATATTATTTTAATATATTTTTAAATAAAAATTATTTTAAAAAATTAACACCATACTTGAGAGCCCGCTCATGACAAGGTTCGGATAGATTCAGTTCATCGATTGTTAATTCTCTAAGCTATTGATATATAACAGCACAATTCTTTTAAGGAAATTTAATGTAATCTACTATAAATCACCTCCATACAATTTTTATTTTTTTATTTTAAATTATTTTTTATATTATTTTAATAAACTGATATTAAAAATAATTTTTTAAAATAAAAAAAATTATTATTTTAATATATTTTTAAAATAAAACACTTTTAAAAAACCGTTATTATATTCCCAACCATCATTTATTTAGAAACACGAGAGCTCATAATTGGGGTTTGGATAAATACAGTTCATCAAGTGTTTATTAATTCCATTGCATCAGTAATTCTCAAAGCTATTGATATATAACAAAACAACATTTTTAAGGACATTTAATGCATTTTACTATATATATATATATATTTTATTTTTATCATTTGAATATACTCGGATCAATTTGCATATTAATCAAGATCCTATGAATTTATTAAACAAGATTTAAATAGAAGAAGTGAATCTTGATAGTCTATAAAATAATTTAAAGTGGAATGGGATCAAGTCCTTTCTGTTTATTATACTAGCTCTAACAATGATGACTTGGGATCTAGATCTTTATATACACACACACACACACACACACACATATACACACACACACACACAGTCAATTGTCTTTGAAAAAAGAAAAAAATTAAGATAGTTTTGGTAAAAAAAAACAAAAATATGGCAATAGTGAAATTAGTTAGAACACCAAGGGCCGATATGAAAAATTGGATTGACATATAGCTAAGATAAGAGAACTTTCAGTTGTTTCTGTTACTTGAGGAACCCTTTCCTTAATTTGGAGATGGAGTTAGCAGTGCACGCTTTGTCATTCACCTCCTTCTCCAAGAGTAAGTACTTCAAATAAGCTCTGTCCTGATATTAATATACAACTCTAATTGCTCTACCTGTAGCTGTTTTTTGTAGTTACAAGTTGCTGTAGCTTTTGAAGGTAGTTGACAAGTAGTGTCTTACAATTATGAGAACCTCATTAATGAAATAAACCCATTAAAGATATGGCCATGGAGGCTTTTATGAGGTGGTTGTTTCTTCTCTTACTTGTATTTCCAGCATCATTTTGATGAGGGTTACGTTATTTACGTTAAACTTTATGAAGGAAGGTCCTTGTTGTAATGGCTTGTATTACTTGTCTTTGGTTTTTAAAGCTAATTAGAGTTGTTGTGGTTGTTATAGAAAACCCCAGAAAGGGGGACACCGGATTTAATGTTGAGAGCTTGAAGAGGTTTCTATAATTTGATGGGTAGAATGAATGGCATCTTTTTTCTTGGTTCTGTTTGGAAATACACAACATGAATTCTTGGTTAAATATTAGGTGTGCTAAAATGCAGAACAAGAAATGCTTGCTTTGATTGCTGAAAGTTGTTGTGGGTTTGCATTTATGTTGCTTCGAGATAAGAGCTTCAATGGGGGGTTTTTAGTCCCACTTTCTGGAGTCTAATGGCTACATGAATAATTTGTTGATTCTTTTAGGATTGTGCATTTGGGTTGTTGCTAGTGGAGGTATGGACTTTGATGAGGGTTGTGGTTTATTATCACTGTCATCTAGGGGTTGGAAGGGAAAGTGCCTTTAATTGGTTGGCCACTGGCCAGAATTTATACTTCAATAATTCAATCAAATAAATACAGACAAGTTGGAATAAAGATTTCTCTCATTTGGCTTAATTCTAGATGTGGTTTTAATACCTGTTGTTGTTCAGACACCAACTTTGTAATTTTATACCTTTTGTAGTTCAGTATGTCTTACACCATTGTAATAAACCCTTTTATCTTTTTGAGCTACGAAACTGTCTTTAAGGCTTTACCCTTTTGAGCCTCTTATAGAATGAACTCCCCGAATCTAATTGATTCCATGTATTAACAGTACCCTATCAGCATTAGTTCTATAAAGTAAATAGGATTGAATATGGTTTCCCTGGATTTTTGTTGTAGCGAAAACTTTGTGAAGCGATTTGCTGTTTCTTTATCCTGAACGACACAGATCTCTTAGATATTAATGATGATGGAAATCAGTTGCAAGTACTGTTCTTGGATATCAATGTTGATATTGAGTCTGTAGTGGTAAAGGCTCTCCTGGTGATAGTGATAGCATTAAAACACCGAGTACAATAAAACTAATTTGTAAGAAACCTCCATTAAAAGAGAAGAAGCTATGTCCAGTCATTTGAAATTATCATTCTGAATTTCCATTTGTATTTTTAGATTAAATAGTAAATAATATTTGGGGATTGGGGTGCTTGTTGATTATCTTTTATGTTGTGAAACAGACAGGGAGTCCAAGCTTCAAGGTCGTACTATACCAGATCCCGCTACTTGTTCTTCAATTGATGTGAAATTACAAGAACAAGGGAGAAAAACATCCACAGTATGCTATTCTCTACCAGAGACAGCTGCCTCTGTGGCAATTGCTGCTACAGCTGTGGGTGCTGCAATTACCCTTCTAGTGAGAAGAAACAAACCATACGAGGCAGATGAGGTACGTGTTTAATATAGAATGGAAAATGGTTGTATTTGGGAAAGAGCATCAAAAATAGGATGTCACCATAGATTACTGAGGAAAATAGTCAAGTTTTTGTAAACATGAATTATCAGCGAAACTATCCGAGTAAAAACACACCATACTGTGCATGATTACTTGCTAAAAGCATGATATTTAACCATGCTTTATTTTCACGTTCAGTGAGTCACTTTCATGCCTATGAGAATTGTATTCAAATGGATCTCTTCAGTCAAAATAAGATAGAGATGTTACTTTAGTTGGACAGCTGGGGAAAGAATTCTTATACAATGCATTATTTAACCATCAGGGTAATATTTGATTGCTTTATCACTCATTAAATTTGTTTAGAAGCTTCTTCAGTTTCCCCAGTACCTTTCTTTCAATACTTGTTTCATCAGATTCGCAAACTAACCACAGTATGCTATGCTTGTTCAGCAGTTTTAAATTTTTAACAAGCAATGCACATTTAATTGCTGCCGCACCCACTGTTTCAGTGCCCCTACCAGCTACTGCCTTCTTCTTTTTTATCTATATATGCCTGAGTTATCTCATGCACCTTTTTATAATGCAGATTCCACTCAAAACATGTGAAGATTGTGGTGGTTCTGGTATATGTTCTGAATGCAGTGGTGAAGGGTTTGTTCTTAAGAAACTGTCAGAAGAGAGTGCTGAGAGAGCAAGATTGAGTGCAAAGAACATGGCCACTCGATATACAGCAGGGTACATTTAAAGTCTCTCTCTCAATCTCTATCTTTGGCATACACACGCACTTGCATGCCCACACATGCACACACACACAAACAGCACAATCTTCATCATAGGATTGATACAACGAGGTACACCTTTTCAGGCTTCCAAAGAAGTGGAGCTACTGTACGAAGTGCTCCTCTGCCCGATCTTGTAGTGCTTGTGGTGGCAGTGGAAAGTTGAACTATTAATTTCATGCTACATCTCTTTGCTTCTAATTAATATTGGTAATCTAAGCTGCTTCAATGCCTAATTCTGAAAGAATACAAGGAACTCACGGTCAATGAAATTGGAAGTGAGTTCATTTTCCCCCCCTTTACAATCCTCCTTGCCAGTAATGTGTGTATCTTAGTGTCAATTCCACCTTTCTCATTGGGATTTTGCACAAGTATAATCTGTTATGTATTGAACCAATTGGTGATCAATATTTTTTATGTAGTAGTATTTTTCCTTGCTAATATCACACAAGTTTGCTTCTGAACTATCACATTATGAATTTTGAGGTAATGAATTTTTCCTTTTGTTGTATGCTTGGGTTTTAAACTGATCACAGTACGCACCAAGCTAAGCAAGCAATGCATACACTTTATGGTTACTATACAATGTGAGCTTTGCTAATTAGGATTAAAGGTTATGAGAGCGAAGAGAATGAAGCTTGTTGCATTAGTTCTATGAGAAAGTTCCAAAGTCCTTGTTTCAGAACCACTTTGTATTTGGTGAACCTTTAGGAGAAGTAAAAGGAGTTTAGGAGAAATAGATGCAACCTTCAGTTGAGTTGAAACCATTGGAAAATGTTGTTGCTACACTGCCACCCTCAATAGCTATGGATGTGGCTTTTCTAACAAGAGCAAAGCAAGAGGAGTTTTTATGGAATTTTGGAGGTTGAAACACTTTGATTGTGGATTTGTATGCAGATCTCTTTCATTGATAAACGTATTTCCGACAAAAAGATGATCAGAGAGTAGCATCATTAGTCTTTGGAGGTTTTTGCACGTAATTTCTCACCAAAGAAATGTTCTAGAAATCAAGAGATTCATTTCTGTCAAAGTATGTTGGTCCTGCCTCTATGTTTAAATTTTATTTCCAACAGTGCCTCTATCCTTCTATACTAAAAGGTTCAAATTCAATATTGGATTAACTTGAATTTATAGGCTATTACTTGTTTTTTCTCCTAATAGAATTTTCTTGATCCATTTATGTATACAACTCTTATGGCTCTATACTTAGAAGAGAAATTCAATAGCAATTTCCATTGAGCTAACAATTTTTCAACAGCCCTAATCTGCTATTTTGGATGTGAATAGAATTTGATCACTAATATTTTGAGACAATGCCAAGTGATATTTTATCAAATGAAGTAGCTAGCATGCACTATGAGCATTTTTATGCTTTTTTGCTTGTTTCGGAATTGATGGTTGGACACTGCAACGAAGAGTGTGTTTCTTCTGTGGTGCACAATTCCCGTCCATGTCTGGGAATGGAATAACCTAGATATATAGCTCCACTTCGAATCTTTTCTTTTTGATTTCGTCCTGAATGGCAATCGAATATTCAAGATTCTGCTTGATACCCTAAATCTCGCATCATGCAATGCACTTCTTCGAGATACTAAAATGTATTTGAATTGCCTTTTGCTATATATTTATTTATCAAATCCAAGAAAATCCATTTGAAGTTCATTTGGCTTATGAATTTGTCATATGTTTAGTGATCATTTATCATCTGCATGGTGGTTCTACTTTATTATATATTTTCTTCTATCGTTTTAAAAACATCAATGACATCATGATGGTTTAGCCTTTTTTTTATTTGCCGTGCAACTTCAGTAACTAGAGCCAAGTCAACTCCTCCACAAATACAGGAAATGATTGAACATCTCCACAATATGATATTAGCTTAAATTCCTCACTTTATAATGCCATTTCCCATCATTCTTGGTTAAGCCTAGGAGTTGTGAGTTCGTTTAATTCCATAGCTTCAGAAGTCAAACAAATAATTTTGTAGATAAGAAATGAAGGTGCTTGAAGATACCAGGCTTAAACCTAAATATCAGGATCCTTGGCATGGCGTGGATACCTTTAACTTGGATTCCAGCTGATAATTGAAATCTAGTCTACAAAGGGTTGAAAAAACAAGAAGAATAGCGTAACAAACATAATGATGGATTTATTTCTAAGCCTTTTTCACTCCAAAAACAGCATCGTTCTTGATATTGCCTATTGCACTATAGAAGCATGGCCAACGCTTTGATCTACACGCGGTTTGGTGTGGTATTTGGTGGTGTTGGTGCAGAGGCAATGCGCTTGCCGCGTTCGGACCGGCTATTCTCGGCGAACTTGAGGCTATGCTGGTGCATGCCCCTTTGCTTCTCGTCCTCATCCCACTCTGATGCATAATAGGATTCTTCTGTTGACTTCACTACGTCTTTAGAAGGCGGAAAGAACATGCCGCCCCATTGTGGGAAGTAAACCAACGTCACAGGGAGAGTGCAGCCGCAAATCATGACACCCATCCAGGATAGACCTGCAGCTGTGGACAAACTTGAGCTCGAAAAGAATACTAGTTGTGTCAATCCGGACCCAAAATTTCCACCTGCACCAGTTAGGCCGGATATGATGCCCAATGATCGTCGAGAAATAAAGGGAATGACACCAAAAGTTGCTCCACAAGCAGCTTGAGCTCCAATAGAGAAGAGAATCATAGCGGTGACAGCGAGGGGAAGTGAATTAGCTCGACCGAGCCAAATACAGAAAACTCCTCCAAGTGTTTGTAAAATCCAGAGCACCCATAACCTGCCTCTCATCCCGAAGTACCTTGCTGCTACATCAGAAGAATATCCACCAAAGGGACGAGCTACAAGGTTAGCCATACCAAAGGTAGCAGCAATGACACCTGCTGTGTGAAGCTTTAGATCGAACCTATTAAATATGTCAACATAATTTTTGATTAGTCAACATATCATATGAGACGACAGGGTGAAGATGATACCATGATTAGTTCGAGAATCACCTGTCATAGAAGTACTCGGCGATAACATTGTCGGTGGATAACTCAACTCCCATGGAGTAGCCATAGAGAAGGACAAAGATCCAGGTCCTGTAGTTTGTAACAGCATACCAGAGTACCTGAACAAGAGATAAAACACATTGAATAATTAAGATTTAATGTTTGTTTTTTTACTTTGAGGTATGAGCTTTAATGGAGAGTGGGTATAGAACTTAAAGAAACTGACCTTGGAGAACTTATCTTTAGCAACATCACCCTTCTTCTTTAGGGCACCGAGATTCCCATCAGGCAAGTCTTGGCCTAGATTCAAGACCAAGATTCCCATGATAACATGAAGCCATCCTGGGATAAAAAATGCTATCCTCCAAGCACTGAATGAAGTTGAACCAGCTCGCTTAATGAGCTCGTAGACCAAGGGCATTACGAGCTGAGTTGCACCTCCACCCATATTGCCCCAACCGGCTGCGGTTCCATTGACAAGTCCGATAATCTTGCTGTTAAACATTGTGCTCATCCAGTACTGGCATGACACAAACGTTGCAAGAGAGAATCCAATCATGAAACGGACTGCTAGGTATCCTCCAGCTGAGTTCACAAACGACATGCAAAACACAGTTGGGGCTGAGAGCATGATCAGAAACGCACACCCATATCGCGGCCCCAAGAGGTCACAAACTGCACCCATTACAAGCCTAGAGAAGATGCTTCCAGAGACAGAAGCAACCCCAGCATTACCAATGTCACTTTTGGTTAAATTGAGGTTGTCCCGAATGATAGGAACAAGGGGTGCTGCAGCAAAAGTGGAGACAAAACAAGTGAAGAAGGATATCCAAGAAAGGTGAAATGTTCTCATATGAGGGTTAGCAAAAGAGAAAATCTTGAACACTTTGGCCTTGTGCTCAGAATCAACTGGCAAGGCAAATTTTGCAGTTGTATCTGTCGGGACTGTCGGAGAGGCAACCGAAAAGGCAAAGGTTTGTTCTCTGCCTGTCACTCCATGCATGGAACTACCCGGGGAACCCTCAACGTCAGCCATTCCCTTCCTCTGTTCTCTTCAAAACCAATTGTGATACGAGTTTCAGACTAGGGAAGTTCAAAAGGCTAAGACTTAGAAGGTAGTATATTTGCTTTTGTTGTGAGAAGTGAAGTTGGGTTCTGTAGTATTTATATTAAAGTTTCTGTTGACATTGTAAAACCCTGAATAAGCTAGTGGAGATTCCTTGACTGTTGTGATAGTCTTGGGCCATTCCTATTTGAATATACAAAAAGAAAAAAAAGAAAAGAACTCTTCCTCGCGTCTCAACTTGCTGTGACTTCAGACTTGGAGGGCCTCGTCGTGTAGCTCAAAGATCACCATGTCCTTTCAGAATCAGCCGTAGTTTTCAGAACCATTAAGACGGCCTCCACGATTCTGATTATTTGTACAGCTATCTTGCTGAAGGTAAGATAGTTGTTGTAATCACGTTGACTAGCATTCCGCAGTTCATAGAGCCATCTGTTTTGTTTCAGAGTGGTTAGTTTGAATACGAAGGTGATTTAAGTTTTTGAATGAGTTGACAAAACATAACATTAATCTTTGTGAAGTTAATCGGGATACCTTGATGTAGATGTGCTTATGCTATCAAGTCCCATTATTTTCACAGATCAGCCCCCTGCAGAGTCATGAGGAATAGGGCCACCGCCTTAAAATGACTTTGTAATTATCATTGCCAAGGCGTCTAGGAAGCAACTAGTAAGCCAAGGCGTCTGATCATTTGGCAACGGCAACGCCATGTAAAGCTTGGAGATTTTGCGTTGCTTCTTGAAAGTTGAAGAGATGATCATATATGCACACCATTTACTGAGATATATATGCAGAAAAATATTACATTGGCCTATGTTGACGCAAGGTATACGAAAAAAAAATAAAAAAAGTTTCATCAAGCTCTAGGTTACTGCCATAAAAATTAGTAGAGAAAACTTTGTTTTAATATATTCTAAAATTTAATAATTTTAAAATTATTCTTAAAAACAATATATAAATTATTTAATTAGTAGCTAAATTTACATATTCTATAAAGAAAAACTAAACCAAAATAACAAGAAAAAAATCCAAAAAATAACAAGAGAAATTTTCAAATAATATTTTTTAAACCTAATTTGGATATATTTCCGACATCAGCTAATGCTAGCAAGCCGACATTAGCTAATGTTAGTGAGCTAATCTCATAAGAAATAGAGCTTGTAGAACATACTAGTTAACTTTCAGCCCAATCTAATAGTCGGATTAAAAATTATATTTTTTTTTTGTCAGAAAGCTCATTTAACACATGACTTCTTCTTTGATTTGGTCTTGTTCATCTAGTTTATAAATATGTTTACGAAACATTCACCATCATATATTTCCCTAGATATACTCTTTTGGTTTTGGATTATGATTTCAATTTTATCACCATCTTTTGCTTGTTGTCTGATGTATCCATACATGCCTTATATATGGTTCTATTCTTGAAAAAAGACCCGTCAACAAAATTTTTCTACAATGAAAAATGGTTACCTAATTCAAATTTATTTGCATGTTTGTTATACTATAAAATTTTATGGGAAGCAGTTAGAGAGTTATATGATAGCTATATGATAACTGAATTAATTGAAAGAAACTTAGAAGATAAGAGTTACTACCACATATAAAACAAGAAACATGTATACAGGATTACTCTACAAGCAAGTATAACAAGTCATATATTATGAACTTGAGATCATGGAAAGAACTTTAAAAGATGAGAGGTTATTAACAGTTAACAAGAAGTTAGTGGAGAGCCTTGAAAGTTGAGAGATAATCAGTTGTTGATATCATTATATAAGATAGATTGGAGGGAAGATCATCATCAACATTTCAACAAAAAACTCAAATCACTGAATCACAATTTTATCAAGTTCTTAGTGTTAAAATAATTAAGATCAAACACAAAAAGGAGGCTAGAATTCTGAATAATCTGTATATTATGAGTGCTTAGTCTTAACCTAAATACAAATAAAGTATATATAGGTTAAACTGAAAGTACTATTCTATCCTTAATAAATAAGACTACATAAATATTATTTAACATCTCCCCTCAAACTCACGATGCGGCAGCTACAAGCATCGAGAGTTTACCAACCAGAAAATGAAAATGAGAAATGGAATACGCCTTGGTAAAGAAATCTGCAATCTGCAAGAAAGAAGGAACAAAAGGCAAAGCAATGGTGCCATGCTTGAGATGATGACGAGTAAGATGACAATCGATCTCAATGTGCTTAGTTCGCTAATGAAAAACCGAGTTGTGAGCAATCTGAATGGAACTCTGGTTGTCACAATACATAGGAGTAGGATGAGAAAATAAAATTTTCATATCAGCAAGTAACCAACATAACCAAACAATCTCTTTGGTAGTAGATGTCATGGCACGATATTCTGCTTCGGTGGATGATTGAGAAACAATAGATTGTTTCTTGCTTTTTTAAGAAATAAGAAAATCACCTAAAAAGATATAGAACCCGGTAACAGACTTGCGATCTGTGGGATCACCACCATGATCAGCATCAGAGTATGCACGCAACTCCAAGGAAAAGGTGGATGAAAGTAAAAGACTCTGAAAAACTGTACCCCGAAGATATCGTAAAATATAAAGAACAGCTGCCAGTGAACAGTAGTAGGAAAAGCAATAAATTGACTAACAACATGAACAGCATATGCAATATCTGGATGAATAATAGTGAGATATACCAAACTCCCAACAATAGTGCAGTATAAAATAGGATATATCAAAGGTAAACCATCAGAAGAAGAGTACCTTGCGTTAACCTCAATGGAAGTATCTACAATCTTGTTATCAGTAAGTCTAGCCCGCTCAAGAATATCTGCAACATATTTCAACTGAGAAAGAAGGTAACCTCTAGGTGAGTATGCTACCTCAATACCTTGGAAAAATCAAAGATAACCCAAATCCTTCATTTCAAATCGTCTAGCCAACTTTGTCTTCAAAACTGAAATACCATTAATGTCATCACTAGTAATAATCATGTCATCAACATATAAAGACAGAATGATACGACCTGCATCAGTGCACTTAATAAAAAGAGCAGAATTATGACTGCTAGAAACAAAGCCAAGAGATGAGATCACAATAGAGAATTTCTTAAACCAAGCACAGGGTGTTTGTTTGAGACCATATAATGCTTTCTTAAGCTTACAAACATATCAAGAGTTATGTGAAATACCAAGAGGGGGTGCCATATAAACTTCTTCTTGAAGATCTCCATTCAAGAAGGCATTTTTAACATCAAGCTAAGAAATATGGCACTGACGAATCGAAGATACGACAATAAGAGTATGAATAGTATTTATTTTTGCAACAGGGGCAAATGTCTCCTCATAGTCCATACCATACTGTTGAGAGTATCCTTTTGTAACCAGCCTAGCTTTGTATCGCTCAATAGACCCATCAGATTTAGTCTTGATCTTATACATCCAACGACAACCAACAACACTCTTACCAGGAGGTAGAGGAACCAGATCCCAAGTATCTGTCTTATGCAAAGCAGAAAGTTCCTCATCCATAGCTTGCTGCCAAAGCGGATCAAGAATTGCCTCTTT
>Ga0325402_1006239_pt1 | contig 11255 bp, 8 predicted proteins | sample PopdelMetagenome_22_FD_207212 | JGI IMG/M metagenome (GOLD analysis project Ga0325402, IMG submission 207212) | Populus deltoides microbial communities from Bellville, Georgia, United States - Xylem-PdKOR-R3 | ecosystem: Host-associated > Plants > Phyllosphere > Stem > Wood/Secondary xylem...
AGGCTGAAAGAAAACTTTTATGATGCTAAATCCATAATGAAATCCCTTAGCCAAGGATACAAAAAATTTGACATATGTCCAAACTTTTACATGTTGTACTACCTTGAAAATATAGATTTGACCGAGTGCATAACCTATGGGCATGCTCTGTATAAACTTAGAACTGGAAGGGGAAGGACTCTTGTCATATATAGAAAACTTAGATATTTCTCAATCACTCCTAAACTGCAAAAGTTATTCATGTTTTCATAGACTGGTAAGCACATGACATATCATCATTCGCATGATACGATGGATGGAGTCATAATGCACCCCTTCCAATGGCGAGGCTTTGAAACATTTTAATAGGGTACATCCTCAGTTTTCAATGGAATCACGGAACATATGTCTTGGGTTATGTATAGACAAATTGAACCTCTTTGAGTTATTTGTTACTCTTTATTCTTGTTCGCCGATAATACTCACAGTTTACAACTTGTCATCGAGGATGTACATAAGGCCGGAGTTCATGTTTTTATCTATAATCATACTCGATCCTAATAATCCAGGTAGGAATATAGATGTTTGTCTTCGATCGTTGATTGATTAGTTAAAACAACTGTGGTTATTTAGGACTCTGATTTATGATGTCTTGAGGAAAGAGAGTTTTTAGATGAAGACAACATTGATGTGGACTATCAATGATTTCCTTGCGTATGAGATGGTTCCTGGCTTGAGCACGAATTAAAAATCAGCATGTCTATATTACATAGAAAATAACAAGGTCTTCACCTTCATAGATAGTGGTAAAGTATCTCCTTTTTTGTTGTCATTAATGGTTCTTGCCAGCCGATCACAAGTATAGAAATAATAGAGAAGACTTATGTAACATCCTATAATTTTCCACAATCACACATGTTAAAATTCGAGTAATTTTTTTTTTGAAACACAACAGCATATGGAACTCTTTCCTCATCCAAATAATTAAAATGACATAACAGAAATTTAATGCTACCTCACATAAAATATATGTAACTAAATTAAATCAACATGGTAATAAATTCCTTCATTTACAAAAATGACTAAATTAAATCAATCATAATATTTAAATTCCTTTATTACATGACTTTAACAATTCAAATAAAATATTTTAAGGCATAAAAAAGAATAGAATATAATTTACAATTATATTCCTTTTCAAAATTACATGTTAATGTTATCATGATTACATGTATTAATCTTATACAAAAAATAAGGTCTCAAATCTACTAAGTCCTATCAGGTGGTGTCAAACTTGAAAATTAATTTAATATTAATTTGCATGGAAAATAAAGTGACAACATAACAAATAACAATTTAATCGAACTACTATTCCCATTTATAATTAAGTTACCGAATAACTTAATTAACTTCCTTCACGAACAAGGAGAATTCTTACGACCTAACCTTAGTTGGAAACCCCTAATTCAGGTTCCAACACTCGTCGCCCAAACCAAGGCACATTTCCAAAAACTAAGGAATTTATTTATCCAACCTTCCAAAATAGGGCACTAATCCCATCACACAAGGCAAACTAGCCATCTCGTACCAGTCCCATCACACAGGGCAAACTAGTCAAATCAGCCCAGAACAAGGCACTAATCCCATCACACAAGGCAAACTGCCATCTCGTATCTCATCACATACGATAAACTGGTCAACTCAGCTAAAAAAAAGGCATCAGTCTCATTATAAGGTAAACTAGCCAACTTACACAAGTCCCATCAACACAGGGAAAACTAGTCAACTCACACTAGTACCATCAACACAAGGCAAACTGGCCAACTCAAATCAGACCCATCAAACAAGGCAAACTAGCTAATGCACATCCAAAATAATTATATATTTGGACAATAAAAGAAATTTATCTAACATGTATCTAAACAATTCTAAATAGAATTTAAATGTAAGGTGTCGAGTACCTATCTGAAGTTCGGGCATGGTATATAAGATCATATCTCGGTGCTCCCTCAACAATCTCTCCTATATCAACAACCCATCATCAATTTCTCATTTGGTATCTTATCTTTCAAGCACAATGTATTTCATAAAATCAACCACCTCAATTAATTTTTTTTAATTTAAAAAAATACATGTTTCCTTTAAATTTTAGTTAACTATCTCATGGCAAGAAGTTAATAACCAATCTAGCATGATTCCTATACACAACACTCCGCAAATAAAATCCACTAAGCAAAATCCATAATTTTTTTCCTATTTAGCCGTAACATCCAAAGGATACGAGTGGGAATTTTCTTTGAAAAATCAAACAACTAAAACATGTACCAACATTTAAACTAAATAACAATACAATATTAGTGATCAAAATCAATTTTTGTCAATTAATCCTTCCTTAAAATTTGTTATTTTGACTGAATATGTCCATATAGGTGGGGGGTATATTTTCCTTTAATTTTTTTTTATCACAATTAACCCATTACCAGATCATCAATTGAAAAAAAAAATAATAATTGACCCGGGTGACTCGCTGACCCGATCAAAACCCGGATTCCGGGACTTGAACCAGGCCAGCCACCGGGCCGGGTTTAAAAACTATGGTACTTACACCAACACTTTTTGTACAATTCTTTCTTAAGTTTTATTCTTTATTTTCACTATAATTCCCAGGAATTATTTTTTCATTCTTGAGACATATTTATTTTAAATTTTTCTTCCATATTCTTTTATCCATCAAGATCTGTTACCAATTTCACCATCATTATAAATTTTAAACTAAATTTATAATCCTCATTTTAACTTCAAGAATACCTTTTAAATTCATTTATGAAGGTCCTCCTTTCAATTACGCTCCTTATAGTTAAATGTGTGTGTATTCATTTATTTATTTTCTTTTCATCCCAAGTTTCTATTGCTCGTAAAGTTATTTATTACATTTGGCCCTATATTTATGTGGGGGTTCACAACTTCTTTGTTAATAAATTTGAAAGGAATATAGCACCACCAGAATCATTGGGTGAAGAATTGTATGACATGATATCACAATATGATGACATTGTTTTTTGTTTTCATTCTAGTAAACAGAAGTTTCATGGTTTTGGTGTGACCCATAATTGGATACAATAAAGTATTTTCCATGAGATTCCTTATTTGAAAACTAATCTATTTCGCCATAATCTAGATTTTGTTTATCTTAAAAGAACGTGTTTGAAAATATTTTTAACACAGTGATGGACATGAAGGGGAAAACAAAGGATGACATGAAGGTTAGAATGAATATATCTTTGTTTTGTCATCATAAAAATATAGAGTTTATTTATTATAGGTCACAAAGCCCAAAACCAGCTTCTCATTGGACAATAATGCACATTACTTATCTATCGATAGCTCAAGAATCTGTGTTTTCTTGATGGACATGTTTTAAATATATCTAGATTGGTGATTTTAAAGGATTCATATTATATGAAATGAAGAGTCATAACTGCCACTTGTTTATACAAACACTCATTCCACTTACTTACTGGGATTTATTACCAAATAAGATATGAGATGCACTCACGAAGATCAATTATTTTTTTAGATATATATGTTTTAACATGTTACATACCCAAAACATTGAGAGACTTTAAACGAATATTGTCTAGACAATCTGCAAACTTTAGATGATATTCCCTCTATATTTCTTCGACTCAATGAACCATCTATCTATACATTTACTGTTTGAGGCAAAAGTTGGAGGCCCTATCCAGTATAGATGTATGTATTCATTCGACAGGCTAGGGATTACACATGCATCTTAATTGAATTTCTATTGTCTTTTTTAAAATTTAAAACATTTATGTAATTCCATGCAAATACTTATTCAACCTTAAGAAAAAAGTTAAAAACAAGACGTATATTGAGGCCTTAATATGTGATATTATTGAAGAGATCTCAACATTTATTTTGTATTATTTTGGGCCTTACTTGAAAACAAGAATCAATCGTGTTTCAAGACATGATGATGGTGGGGAAATGTCTTTAAGTGAGAATTTGTCAAAATTTTCTCATCCTGGATGACATGTACTAAAAAATATAATAAGGGGAAGATATTTGATAGAAAATAAATCTAGTCATATACATAATTATATGCTATATACAAAAAAATTTGTATGTCTCATAATAATTAATTTTGTTAAACCTCTTTTTAATTATTAATCATTGTAATCTTGTACCAAGTTTGTCAATTGGAAGAGAATGCTAGTGATAGTTTGAACTTACAATGTCTGGATCTTAAAAGTAAAGTAAAGTGTTATAATGAGTATTTTGTCAATAAAAATACATATAAAAATGAAGTTTATGTTAAGGGTTCGACTTCTAATGAGTCTAAAGTTGAATGTTATGAGAAGTTAGAATAGGTGATTGAATTGCAATTCATAGCGAGCAAAATAAAGTCTTTTTATTCAAAATTTATTGGTCAGATGCCATCGATAGAGGAATCAGAGTAGATCTTTATCATGGTTTAGTCGAAATTAATACAAAGACTAGAATTCATGACGTCGACAATGTCTTTGTTTTGGTTAAGCAATGCCAACAAGTTTATATCACATACATTATTTCCTTTAGAAATAATCGTTCTAGGGTCGATTGGTTGTCTATTGTAAAAACTATACCCGGAAGTCATATCCAAGTTGTTTAGGATGGAAAAGATGAAGTAACTGCGGAAGATGATGTCTTTAAACTTGATAAGTTAGTTGATCCATATCAAGTTGCTCTATCCACTGACTTAGAAGAAATTTTAGATTTTCACGTCGCTAAGAATACTTTTGTTGATGTTGATGTTAAGGAGTTAAATGATATAGTGGGAGCCAGTAGACATACAGAAGTTGATAAAGATGATGGTATCGATGAGTAGCAATTCAATGTAGAAGATTATGGTGGACATGAGGATGATAAAATTAAAGAAGAAGAAGAAGAAGAATACAATTCCAATTCATTTATAAAACATCAATGTCTTATAAGTTGACTTTAATGTAATATTTCTGGTGTTCCTTTATAATGATGTGAATTTATTATTATATGTTACTGTGTAGTGATTTTACTATATTTGCAGGATGGATAGATATGAAATATAACAATGCAGGGGAAAAATTTATTTATACAAATGGAATCACCAACGGTTGTAAACAACATTAATATGAGGTTTTGGAAAATCTCGAGTTGGATTTAATATAATCACCAATGGATTTAATCCATCAGAAAGTTTTAAAGAGTTGGATAAAAATTACACCTGCATGCCGCTGACCATTACAGACAGAATTACTAACGATCTTAATCCATCAGAAAGTTCTAAAGATCTGGATAAAAATTACATTCTCATGTCATGGACCTTTATAAACAACATCATCAACAGACTGAAAATTCTTTTGTTGATTTTAGGAGGTTTTGGAAAATCTCGAGTTAAATTTAAATTTATTTTTATAGAAAGAAAAACCGAATAAAGTTTAAAAAATAATAATTTTTTAATTGATCGTAGATAATTTCATGTTTAAAAAAGCCCCAATTAAAAGACCAGAATCCCTAACTTTAGAAAAATAACCCGTTTCATTTTCTTTCTTCTTACTCTCCCACTTACTTCTTCCTCTCTTCTCTCTTTGTCACTTTCATCTCTCTTTCTTCCCTCTCATTTCTTCTTCTTTATCTATCTCTAACTTCTCTATTTTTTTTATTGCTAGGTATATAGGTTAATTAATTGTTTTTTTTTGTTTTCTCACTCTCACTCTCTTCCCCTCACTCTCCATCAAGATCTGTCTATACCCTCCACACCAGCAAGGAGAAAAGTTACAGGTAAATCTCTTTTTTTTCCTTTTTTTTATTTGTGATTGTGATTTTGTTTAAAATGTTGATGCTATTTTTGTATTGAAATTATGATGCTTGATAAATGCATTGAGGATGTTTTAACAAATATGAGCTTTTTTTTTTTAATTCTCATTATGACTTTGTTTAAAATGTTGATACTATTTTTGTATTGAAATTATGATGCTTAATAAATGTATTAAGGAAGCTATAACAAATATGAGCCTTAAAAAAAAAAACATGTCATTATGATTTTGTTTAAAATGTTGATGTTGTTTTTGTATTAAAATTATCATGGTTGATAAATACATTCAGGAAGTTATAACAAATATAAGCCTTTTTCAAAAAAAAAAAATTGTCATTGTGTTTTTGTTTAAAATATTAATGTTGTTTTGTTGTTACTAAGAAAATATAACACATAAACTATTATAAATTCTGATAATTCTAATAGATTTTTTTTGTGTTTCTTTAAGATTTATTGGAAGTATATACTGGAAAATGAAAATCTCATTATCTATATATACCTTAATTTGCTTTCTGTATTTCTATTTTTAAATTGTCTTTGTGCTAAAGATTTATGGGTGCTTTATAAATTAGGTTTATATAGAAAATGTGAGGAATTGTGTATGTTTGAATGTGAATTTTATATGTTAGGAAGTATTTTATTTATATATATGGTAGGAAACTACAAATTTAATATTCAAAATAGATTTTAGAAGAATTGTTGTAAATCGATAGAAACAATTGTTGTTAATAAAATCAACTGGTTTATGGCTACATATTATTTATATGTATTTGCAGGTCATAAAATTATGGGTAGTCTCTCATATAAAGAAGGTGCTGCCAATTTTTTTTTACCTTTTTAAATTCTTTAATTTGTGTGGATGTCATGGTGTAAGTTAGTAGTGCATCGTACGGATATGAGCGATGTTATTTCTTCTAGTAGCTCTTTTAATGATCATGAGTCGCTAGGTTTCGACCATGAATGAGCACCTGAGGCACAAACTCGTCAAGTGCGATGCCATCTCATAGAGAAGGGGTTCATTTTAAGCAGGATGTATATACTGGGAAGTACATTGCCTAGTAGAAGCTCGACCACTCAATATAAATTTGTTTTCTTTTCCTGCACTATTAAAAAACAAACAACAATTAATAATTTTTAAAAAAATTAATTTCAATTAACGAATGGAATTTCAAGTTTACAAATGTAGAGGTTGCTCGCATGATTACATCGACGGTATAATCATCAATGTAAATGTTATTGTTTTAGTGGAGTCAAATTTCTAAAAATCCTAAATGAAAACCTATAATTGATGCATGGTTCAAAAAGTTAAAGGTTAGTATAAATTTAAACATATTTTTTTATTATGTTAATTCAGATAGTTTTTTAATTTTAATGAACTAATTCTTTTACAAATTCGATATGCAAGGAAATTTTTTACTGGGATAGGGTTGCCAACATTGTTGCCAGGAGGGTTTAGGCGAGTCACAATGCAACTAGGTAAGATTGAATTCAAAATGTTGAAATTTTTATTTAAATGTTAAAATTTTATTTTTCATTATCTTAACTGATAATTCATTTCTATCATATAGGTTGCTTGATTCTTGGTACGAGGAGCAAAAACATTAAAAAAAATGCTAAAGAAAGAGGTCTTCCAAGTTGGAGAGATGTGGTGGTTTGGAGTGATTTCAGACAACTGCACGTCTCGAAGGCGATATGGGCAAATTACATCTAGCACATGATGTTCGAGCATTTTGTGCAGCGGTTGTAGTTTGGAGTAGAGAACCAGAACATGGAGTTTCATGATTAAATTAATGCACACACTAGTGGATCCATTTCGTTCGTTTCGTATGCAAAACGGATGGTAGGATTCTTTTTTATTACATCTATTTTTTATTTTTTTTGTTTTATATGAAAATGTTTAACTAACAATAATTTTTTTTTGCAAGCTATGATGAAGTTTTTTTTGTAGAAACTCACATGCAAAAAGTTAACCATCAGAATGGGGTGTAACAGCTTGTAAATAGTTAGCTCAGAAGCTCATGTAAGTTGGATTTCAATAATCTTTTCTTAAGTCATTATTATTTTTAAATTTGCTGACTTGTTTTGTTTTAGTTTTTTCAGGAAACATATAACACCCGGTTGCATGAGAGATACAAGGACGATCCTTCGACCCATATGGAACTTGATCTAGATTTGTGGTTAAAGGATGGATCATGCAGTAGACCCAATAGAAATTGGGTTTATGGTATCTCAAACACTATGATCGAGGATTTGTTGATGACTCATAGTATTTCAACTATTGGATGCTCGCAATCGGCTCTAAGCACTCAATCTCTAGAGTTCTAGACGTTTTTAAATTAAAAAGTTGAAGCTCGAATGACTCACCTTGCTGCTGAGACAAAACGACTTAGTGTTGAGATGGTTGAACTCTAGTGATTGTACATGGAGTTGGAATCATAAATGGGTGGTACATGTTGTTCACCTTATTACCTTCTTATCCTAGCGAAGACCTGTCTCCTTCTCCTTCTTTAACCTTTTTTTTTAATGAATTATATTCAAAATGATGAATTTTAAAATCTATAATAAACATTTGGTTTTTTTTTAATTTAATTCCTTTTAATTTTTTTTCCACATAGTTTATTAGTTTTTTAAAAAAAATTAAACAAATTACTAACAGATTTACCAATGGACTAATTCTGTTGGAAAGTTTCAAAGAGTTAACAAAAAATTACACAAAAAATTACATGAAGTGTCACTTGTTATTGAAAATGGAATCACCAATGAAATAAATCTCTTGCAGAATCCCAAAAAGTTTAAAGAAATTTACAGCAAATGTCACTAACAACATGTACTCACTGACGGGTTAATTCCATGAGTAATATGAAAATAAATCATCAATGGAATTACCAATGGTATTCTTTATTGGTGATATACCATACTCACCGACGGTTTTATCGACAAAATGATGTAGATAACTTTTTTTGTTTGGTGCGCTTTTTTTGTCTGAAATCCATTAGTGATTATATTTTTCATAACCTGAATTTTAACCCCTTGTTTTTTCTTAATATTTTCAAAATACAAAAAAAAGTATAAAAAAATATTCTTTACATATTTGCATCATTTTCAGTATTTTCGGTGTCTTTCAAAAGAATTAAAAATTAAAATTTCTTTTCAACGCGTTTAGCTTTTAACGCGCCATTTTCAAAATCGTTGATTTTTTCTTAACGAGTCGACGTTGATATTGCTTTTTTCAAAAAATCAAAATACAAAAAAAAATTATATTTGGATGAAAGAACCAAAATGCAAAGGAACAAAATGAGGGACCGAAGAGTTTTTGGAACCAAGCAATGAGGAGGAAAAAGACAAATTATTTTCCCTATAAATAGGTGGTTATCTCACACAAATAAAGAAAAGTGAGAAATACCTCTCAAGATCAGAAAGAAAAAAAAACAATAAGACCTAAAAAAACCCTAGCATCCCTCTATTCTCCCATGCATAAAAAAAAACCTAGCCGCCACCTAACATTAACCAACACCCACTACCCTTCAGCCCCCATCCTCACCATTGGCAGCTCACAATCTCTCTCTCTACACAGCCTCTGATACACTATCCATAACTCCATCTCACCACCATTTTCCCGGCCATGAACCACCATAAACAGCCTTCACCAACTGAAAATATCAACTTATCTTCCTCTTCCATAAAAATACCAAGAATGACCCTTTGCCTTTCTTTACTTGTTTTACGTCTGTCATGAGCTCCTCTACTAACAATCATATCCCTACCATCTTCTTTCACTTGAATATTACCCACCTCAACACAATCCAACCACCAACTACCATCTTCAGCAACTAGCCTACTACCTTTTCCTCCATAACCACCACAAAGCTAAACCATAACCAGCCTTACTCCATCTTTTCTACCGCGTCACCTAAATAGCCCATACCTATAACTTTTTTCTTTCAGCCAAATACCATACCATCAAAACCTCACCTCTCTTGGTCGAACCACCCACGACAACAACTCTTATCCAGCAACTCTTTCACATATCCACCAAAACCAAACACCACCACACAACTCACATTCTCTCTTCTTTCCAATTGCCATCAGAAGCTATAGTGACAACCATACAACCTTTTTTTCCCTCTCGGCCAACAACAATAACATCAGGACAATAGCCTCCCTATGCTAACCTCCTCCTCACTAATTGCTCATCTCGATCACAACTACCTGAAGAATAATTAAAACCAAGAGGAAAAAAGAATCATATCTAAAAAAGAAACAAAAGTAAAAGCTATTGTTTGTGTGTTTTTCTTTGATATGTAGATGATGGTGTATGACATCGCTAGTACAGACGTGAAGAGGAAGAGGAGACCTGCATGATCCACCCATTTTTGTCTGCACTGATGATGGCGCATGAGACCCATACTCCATCACTGTTCCTGCAATTCTAAACGCTTCCCAGCATTGCTCTGAATCCTAGCAACTTCCCTAGATTATTTTGCGAATTCCAAAATATCCATTTTGTATATGTTTTATGTGTTTCATTTTAAAATTTTGAGTTTGTATTGTTTGTAAACATATAATTGTGGGGTGTATGAGTAAAATATAGTAAAAAAGAAGAATGTGTGTGTGTTGCATTTTCTTTTTATTATTTTTTTTCATTTTATGTTAAATAAATGATAAAAAAAAGAAAAAGATAGAATAGATAAAAGATTAAAAAAAATTAATTAACCCAAATGTTTTAATTGTATACTACCAAATTCTAAAAACATTTCATGCATACTTTCTAAAAAAACAAAATGCATTTTATCATGTTTTAAAAATACAAAATGAATATCGTAACTAGTTTATGATCATCCATTAAGATTTGACCAAGATTTCAAAAATACCACCAAAATTAATTTGTTTAATTAATATTCGAGGTATAAATTTTACCACGTAATGTATACTCGTGATATTAAATTAAATGAATTAATAACAATAAATGTTAGGAATGAGATGTATCTAGCAAATAATCGCGATGTTAAAATTTAAGCTTTAAAACAGTTAGGATTTAACTCAATAAGGTAAAGATTTTTTCATGAATAGAGATTTGCTTTAAACATTGGGCAAAACCAACAAATCGAAACATAACTTAGAAAAACAATTAATCAATAATATAACTTATCTTATGTAAAATGCACTGATGGTAATGTGTTTTCTCCTAACATAATTAGTTTTTTTACCTAGATTTTCATGTATCATAATTTTTTTAATAATTATAATACTTAGTGATGATTCTTTTGAATCATAATTTTATGATTAAATTTGCAAGAGAAGCTCCGCCATCTGATGTTATGCATGGCTTGTAGATATTACATAAACACACAAAACTCGATTACGACGATAGATAAAGTTGAGATACTGTAGAGGTGTTACTCCCATTTGCATGTGCCCA
>Ga0325402_1006240_pt1 | contig 11255 bp, 10 predicted proteins | sample PopdelMetagenome_22_FD_207212 | JGI IMG/M metagenome (GOLD analysis project Ga0325402, IMG submission 207212) | Populus deltoides microbial communities from Bellville, Georgia, United States - Xylem-PdKOR-R3 | ecosystem: Host-associated > Plants > Phyllosphere > Stem > Wood/Secondary xylem...
ATGTGGTCTGTGGAGACGCACGCCATCTCCTTGACCATCGCCCGGTTGTAAGTCCTTAAAGAAGAAATAAATCGCACAAGTGCCGTTCTTGACGGGCTTTTCTCATTCTAACAGTAAACACATTTTTTAAAAGAGTTTTAGAAAAATAATATTTGAAAACAACTGCTAGAATAGCGGTTATGTTCGAAATACATCTCTCTTTTAAATTAATTAATTTTAATAAGAATTAATTTAAAATTCCATGAAAATCAAGTAACCATCAAGATATGAGATTTAAGATCAATAAAAAAAAAAGTTAATATGACATAAAATAAATTACCAGGCATTTATTGGAACTTTGTTTCCAACACATACTCTTGAGTATTGATTAAAAAAATAACGATAAGATAATTCTTACTGCACTTTAAAAATCTAACAAATAAAATCATAATTAATTAAGAATTTTGTTTGGAATATAGAGTGGAGAGAAGAGGCCTTCTCGATGACTTTCATTTTGTAAAATACCATGAAAGATATGAACAAATTGAACATCTTGACAGACCTTAGCAGATATCGGGTGGCTTTTGAAAACTAAACATGTAATACCGTGAAAAATTGAATAGGAAAGAACAACATTATCCTTTCATGAGCAATTAGACGGTAATAATCGAGGGACAATTAAGACATTTCACATAATTTGATAAATATATTTTTAGAGTTTTTATGAATTTGTGAAAAATTATTTATAATTATTTAAATTTATTAGTTAATAATTGAAATTTGTTTTGGAGTTTGAACAACTTTTATAGTTCATTTTTTAATTTTTCAATATACTAAAGTTAATTGATTTGTATGTATAATTTTAAGTGTTTCATAATTAAATTACTTCATTTCTAAATGAATTTATTTCATTATTTCATTGCAAAATACAACCCATTATTATTATTGTAATTAGAGTAACTGTATTCTTTTAACTCTGAATTTAATTTTAAATATGAGTGCCCATTATTATTGTAATTAGAGTAATTGTATTCTTTTAACTCTGAATTTAATTTTAAATATTAGCGTGCAATCCATATTTGTGTTTAAAATTATTGGTTTGAATTATTTAAATATATGAATGATTTATAAGTTTATTTTTGGACTTTTGAATCTTTGAAAGAATTAATATTTTGGTTTAATAAATGAATTGATTTTAAGTTATATGTATTAATTAGTAAGTTTTAGCATGTTTTGTCTAACTAAATTAAAAAGACGAAATATAATTATTTACTAAGTGTAAAGCATGCACCCACCCCCTTTTTTTTTTTTTTTTGTAGATGGTTTGAAAGAGAAGTAGAATTTCAAGTGGTTGCTTGGAAGTTTCTTTGATTTATAGAATTTAATATTTTAATTATTAAATTAATTTGTGATCTTTGACTAGTAAGATTTTAAATTTAAGTTATTTGAAGTGAGATAATTTATATTGGGTTTAATTAATTTTTTATTCTAAATATTTCTTTTTTTTTTTTTAATAAAGTACTATTTTAATTATAATTTATTAATCGGAGTTAAGATGTATGCCCATAAAATATACTGTGTTGTCACGAAAAAGAAGTGTTTCTAAAAAATTAAAAAAACCTGGTTTGGGCATACTAAATGTAGAAGCAGCAAAGATTAATATTATATGAGAACTCAAGAAACACCAAACTTAAAACTCCAAAAGGGTCGCTTGATAAGAAACTTGGCTCTAATTCATTCCATCCTGGATAATAAGGCAGCAGTATAATTAACCTTGGTCTTCCCTGTCTGGTGCGCAGGAGATTCAAGTCACTGAGTTAGCTAGATTGAATCTCGGAACTCACAGAGTCAACCTCATTGACAAAGCAAAAACGAAAAACTACAGAAGAAAATAGTTGAGGCAAGAAAAAATGGATGGACATTTATACTTCATGCTCAAAAGTAAACAGAGCAGTAATAAAATGGAAAAGTACAAATGAGACTCGATCCAGTGAACAAGGGGCCCGGCTACCTACTCCTTGCCATTCTATTATTTACTAGCTTATGCTACAGAGTCAATACAGGAAATGGGCTACAATGGAACATACCCAATAATAGCTCCAAAGATCTTGATTTCCTTTTCAGCACGAACTCTGTAAGAGGTTTTTGCGGTAGCTCGATTCTTACATTTAATAAAACTGACCTTGTCGCCAGTTTTAAGTTTCTTGCTGTTGATGAAAGCCTTCCAACCCCGTGTAAGTACTGGCTTCGGGTGCCCTCTCCGGCGGACGGAGCACTGAAAGGCCCAGGCTTCGCCTCCCTCATCTCTAGCTTCAAACTTTACGGCATGGCCCCCGTCGAATGATGGAAGAGATTTGAGAAACTTGATAGGCACTGTCAGTCTCTTCTTAATATCAGTCTTGCTGAGGATCTTTGAGAAACTTGTCATTTCTTAGGGCAAACGGAAACGAAAAGGAGGCTAATAAAATGTGTTGTGTTTTTCTTTTCTGTGCATATTTATAGGTTTCAGATAAGTTCCATCTCTACGTCACATGATCACATAATTTTTTTTTCTTTTTTTTTTCTTTTAATTTGTTGACTACACCCACAGGATTCATCCAATAGTTGGCCGTGAGATCTTGCGCCCCATCGGGCGATGTTGGCAACAAACCGAAGAAGATCTCACGATGGGAAACCGAAACTTCATATGTTTATATATTCCATTAATCATATACGGTCCAATTGTTTAATTTGTTAATTAACAAATCACAATATTAATATTGTACTTAATAGATACTATATTAAAAAAAAAAAAAAAGAATGCACGTGCAACTATGCTAGCAAATTCCATCTTGCTATCTTACCCATCTTTTCTTCGACATTGATTGCATTTGGACCAATAACCATTTAAAGCAACCGCTGCCGTATGTGCACGTTGTCTACTGTTTGAACAGTCTCAAGCTCCGTTAATAGGGATCAAAGGATCGAAGGATTTGTAATTTTTTAAAATATTTTTTATTTAAAAAATATTTTTAAAAAAAATTATTTTTAATATTAACACGTTAAAATCATTAAAAAATATATTAAAAAAAATTAAGTAAATTTATTTTATTATAAAAAACTCAATTTTAAATTACCTTTAAAGGAGGAAGACATACGATTTTGTAATGGGAGCTTTTTTTAATTTAAATTCATCAAATTAATATAATAAAATGAGGTGCTTTTAAAATTATTTAAAAATTAATATTTCAGTATAACGATATTTAAAAAAGGATCCCATTTTTTTTTATTTAACTGGTATGAAATTTAATTTATTCACATGTTTTTCTAGAAACGCCTTTAACTCTTCTTTTGTCAGCATCAATTAAAAAATATTTCATGAAATAGCATATTTTTTATAATATTTAATAATTATTATTATTATTAAATAAAATAATATAATTACCGCACTTTTAAAGCTTGATAATTTAATCTGTAACTTTATAACCAATTTTTTAGTTTAACCAGTCTATAAATTAATTTAATTGTATAAATTGATTGACTATTTTACATAAAAATCACAATTTTATGAATATTTTTTTAAAATATATTTTATAAGTTAAAATATATATCTTTATTCAACTTAAAGACTAAAAAATATATTCAAATTAAAATCTCAAAAAAAATTCTTCACTTAATAATTGTTTTCTAATTTTTAGTTTTAATTAGTCTATTGATTTAACTTATCATAATAAACCAGCCGATTCATTCTAAATTTAATTGGTGTTATTGTTGTGAGTTAAAATTTTATTGTAATTACCTACCAAAATATTTAATTAATATCATAATTTTAAAAAATAAAATTTAATTAAATATGAAGTTCAGAACCGTGATGTCATTTCACTAAACTTTTAGCTGCTACTTTAATTCACCATTTCTTTTTATTTTATATATCAATTTTCCAATCTATCCAATTTATTGTCAGCTGGATAAGAGGGCGAAGATAGATAGTTTAACAATGGTCTACGATAGCTGTAACCAATCGATTGTTTTCCTCCATCGGATTATTAAGGAGGAGTAGATGTGATGTGATCCATCATGGCCCCTACTTTGATGATTTAATTTGTTTCTTTGATATATCCCAAAATGAGTTGTTACAAACACATATTTAAAACTCGACCCGGAGAATCAACTTGGAACTCGATTGATTCAGGCCTGAAACCAAACCAGGTCTAAGAAAAAACCAGTTAGGATTTAGCCCAGCAAAACCCGGTTGACCCGGGACTCGGATGACTCGGGTAAACCCAACTGAGACCCAGCTATATATATATATATAAAAGTAAAACTACGTTGTTTTACCTTTTACTATCAAACTGAACAATGAAGACAGAAATGAAAAAACATAATCTCTTACAATCCATACACTTTCAATTCTCATCTCCCAACAGAATTCACCTTCTTATAACAACATAGAAGCAGCAGCAACAACCAGACTCGAATTCCTAGCAGATCAGATTAAGAAAATCTCGACAAAGACATCAACAAAGTCAATCCATGTAACACCTTCAAATTATAATGTCATAAAATCTCAAACATTTCTTTACTAATGTCAAGTATTGAATAGTATGTCTAAGATTATGGGATGTTTTTTTTTTTTGAAATTTTAGCAGAGTTTCCTTTGTTTTCTGACGTTACCAAGTTATCGACTAGACTTCATTCAATCACAATACTCAAAACTACCATTTTGATCCAACCATCCTAGATCATATCCTATCTCATCAAATAATATTTCACATAACTATACCTCATTGTATTTTCTCAACCTTACATCATCAACAAATAACACATTAATTACAAACAATTATAAACTCAAAAGATTCATATTGAACTAATTATTACATTAACATGCATTTATCTTTTAAATATGCATGATTATAATTACTAAATATTCTTTTTGAATAGTTTAGTAATATTAGTTCCTTACTCTTACATTTTAAATGTATAAGTACCAAAAGCAAAACATCTTCATGATACATATATTACAATCTACATACACTACAAATTACATATAATGCAAATATATTACATCCCATAAAATAAACAGATTAAAACACAAAGCCCATATTCCGTATCACCTCGTGAAAAACCTGTATGCATAACATTAATAAGAAATAAGAAAGATAACACATTAAAGATGATAAAGCTATTATGTTCACAAGTCTTCAAAATATATCAAATTATCTTTCATCACCAACTTACTATATATCAACTTTAATAACCCATTCATAATTTATTAATCCTATACTTATAGGACCTTTGTAACCAACACTCATTGCTTAATTTTTAATTTGGAAATTCATAAATTTTATCTCAAACTTGGCTAACCCTCTTATATAGCCAACTATCAAATCGGTAATTCCATACGAATTACCCAACATCTAGCTATTCTCTATAAATAGCTAATATAACCGGTAATTCCATACGAATTACCCAACATCCGACTATTCTCTATCATTAGCCAATATAAACCAGTAATTCCATACGAATTACCTAACATCCGGCTATTCTCTAAAAATAGCCAATATAACTGGTAATTCTATACTAACCAACCGATAATTCCATACCAACCGGTAATTCATACCAACTAACCGATAATTCCTACTAGCCAACTAGTAATTCTATACTAACCAACCGGTAATTCAATTATAATACCAACAATTTCTTCATCTATTTCTTCCATATCAACATGTCATAAACAACTCATAATTCATAATGAAACTTTAAATTTTAAAAGAAAGTGATGAATCACTTACCGTCTGCTCATGATGATCCGGCTCCTCCTACCTGATGCCCTGCTCCTGGTACAACTCCTGAATCAGTCAGATTGCACTACATTATTAATATATTATCACTTCTCTTACATGCCTAAATTTGAAGCACGTAATATATTTTATTTAATTGGGTTTTACACCAAAATTTTCATTCGTTTGTCACCTCATTTTCAACATATAGTTTTAATCAATTTTCTTCTTTTAACTCACTTAAAGAATTCTTCCATGAACTTTTCCTACCATTTATTTATTTCTTCTTTCTTTTTTTCACATTCTTATGATATTTCTTCACTTGTTCATATTTTGAATACTTCAAATAAGATAAAGAACATCATTTCTCAAACATAAAACAATCAAAACCTCATTCCTATATTTCCTCATCCTTAATTACAAGTTCTTTTCTTCAAAATTATTCAATTTCTTTCTTAATTACTACTTACATTCACTATTTCTATACTATTCTACCTCAATTCCATCATGCTTACTATTTTTCTCAAAATCCCCAAATTCTCATAAGAACCCTAATTTAAAAAAATCAAGATTATGAGAAATTAAATCAAATTTAATTGTCATTTTCTGATAACTTACTCAAATAAACCTAAAAACACTTCATTCAAGTAAGAATCTAAACTTTTCATGCTTACCAATCTAAGTTCTCCCAACTTTTCTTCTCCTCCTTGTGTGGCCAGCCCTCCTCACTTTTCTTATATCTTCCTTCACTTGGTTCTTCCTTAATTTAATGTTCCAAGTCTTTTAATCTTACAAGTATTCAAGCTCTCTCTCACTTTTTCTTGTTTTTCTCTTAACTTCTCACGTTCTTCTCTTATTTTCTTTCTTTTTTTTTCTTTCCACATTTGTTACTGCCCAGTCAGCAGTCCATAACAGAAAAGGGGCTGCCTTGTTTTATTTTTAATGAAAAATTACCATTTTACCCTTAATGAGTCATTTTGCTTCCATTTGAAGGTCCTTATTCTTTGATAGCACTACCGAACTCCGTTCATCCTAAAATTTTAACCAGATTTTATTTAATATATTTAAAGGTTCCTCATAAAATTTCAGCTCAATCTGATGGTCGGATTTAAAATTACATCCAACAACGTAAAACTAGTCAAATTGTGATTTTTCATCAAATTTTTGAATTTCTCTAAAAATTATGAAATTGTAACCCAAGCTAATGAATCATATTAGAAGTCTCCATGCAAATTTTTAGAATTTTCTGATAACCCGATCGAGAGTTACAAATTTGTTTCTTTTTGTTTTACATGAAACTATTCAATTTATAATTTTTCGCCCAGAGGTTTTACATTATCCCCTCCTGAAAAAAATTTCATCCTCGAAATTAAATTCATACCTATATAAGGAAATAATTCAGGATACTTCTTCATCATTTCGGACTCTTTCTCCCAGGTTTCTTCTTCTATTTGAGAGTTTCTCCACAACACTTTTACTAACGACACCTTTTTATTTTGTAATTCCTTTATACTTCGGTCCATAATTTGAACAGGCTGTACCTCTATAGTTAAATCTTCCCACATTTCCATCGGAATTTATGGCAAAATTCGTGTAGGAAATAGGTCTGCTTTCCGCAACATCGAAACATGAAACACATTATGTATCCTATCTAAATGTGGTGGCAACAGTATTCGATAAGCAATTGTCCCAATTCTTTCTATAATTTTATATGGCTCGATATACCTAGGTGCTAATTTTCCCTTCATTCCAAACCGAATCATATGCTTCCATGAAGCAACCTTTAAAAATACCATATCTCTAATTTGAAACTCTAGTGGTCTTCGTCGATTATCAGCATAGCTCTTTTGCTGGTCTTGAGCTTCTTTCATCCTTTCCTTTATCACCTTCACCTTATCAACCGTGATCTGCACCAATTAAGGTCCCAATAATTTTCTTTCCCCAACTTCATCCCAACATACTGCAGTTCGACATCTCCTTCCATACAATGCTTCATATGGTGGCATTCCAATAGTAGATTGATAACTATTGTTATAAGTAAATTCTACTAATGGCAAGTGATCCTCCCATTGACCTCCAAACTCTAGTATACAAGACCGCAACAAATCTTCTAAAATCTATATTTTCCTTTCAGATTGCCCATCAATCTGTGGATGAAAAGCTGTGCTTAGATTCAATCTGGTACCCAAAGCCCATTGTATACATGGCCATAACCTTGATGTAAACCGAGGATCCCTATCGGAAACTATAAAAACTGGTACACCATGCAATCTCACCACCTCTTTAATATATAATTGAGCTAGTTTTTCAACCAAATCCCCCATCTTCATAGGCAAAAACAAAGAAGACTTTGTCAGCCTATCCACGATCACCCATATGGCTTCATGTCCTTTCCTGCTTTTCGGTAACCCAGATACAAAATCCATAGTGATATTCTCCCATTTCCATTCTGGAATCGGAAGAGATTGTAATTCTCCAACTGATCGTTGATGCTTCACTTTCACCTGCTGACATATGGCACACTTGGCCACATATTCTGCTATCTCCCTCTTCATTTTTGGCCACCAATAACTCTCCTTCAAATCTCTATACATTTTCGTGCTCCCTGGATGAATCGCCAATTTATACTCATGAGCTTCTTTTAAGACTTCACCTTTTAAAACTTCATCATTAGGTAAATATATTCTTTTTCCCATCACTACAAGCCCATCATTTGACACTCGAAATAAAGAGTCTTGGTCAACTTTTACATTATTCATTTCTTTCATCACTTCAGGATCTTCACCTTGAGCTTTTCGAATCTTTTCTCTCATGTCAAATTGTAGCACTAACGTTGCCAGTAACATTCCTCCTGAAGTCACATCCAAATGCACATTTAGCCTACCTAGTTCCAAAAGTTCTCTATCACCTCACACTAGTAAACCACCAATAAAAGCTTTATTCTTCCGACTCAAAGCATCTACCACCACATTTGCTTTTCCCGGGTGATAATCAATAATACAATCATAATCTTTGATCAACTTCATCCATCTCCTCTATCGCATATTCAATTCTTTTTGTGACATCAAATATTTTAAACTTTTGTGATATGTAAAAATCTGTACCTATACCCTGTACAAATAATGTCTCCATATCCTCAAAGCAAACACCACAGCTGCCAACTCCAAATCATGTACTGGATAGTTCACCTCATGTGTTTTCAACTGTCTGGATGCATAAGCGATTACCCTTCCGCGCTGTATAAGTACATAACCCAAACCCTTACTGGAAGCATCGCTATACACAACAAATCCCTCATGTCCTTTTAGTAAGGCCAATATTGGGGTTGAAGTTAGCCTGAATTTTAACTCTTGGAAACTTGCTTCACAATCTTTTGACCATTCAAACTTAACTTCCTTCTCAGTTAGTCGAGTCATTGGAGAGGCTATTATGGAAAATCCTTCTATAAATCTTCTATAATATCCAGCTAAGCCCAAAAAACTATGAATTTTAGTCACATTCGTAGGTCTTTTCCATTTCAATACTGCTTCTATCTTTTTCGGGTCCACATTGATACCCTTCTCCGATATCACATGACCCAAAAATACCACTTCATTTAGCCAAAATTCACACTTACCCAGCTTCGCATACAACTTATTTCTCCTTAAGGTCTCTAACACTTTTCTCAAATGATATGCATGTTCCATTTGTGACGAAGAATATATTAGTATATCATCAATAAATACCGCTACAAACTTATCTAAATAAGATCGAAAAACACGATTCATCAAATCCATAAATATTGTTGGGGCATTAGTTAATCCAAAAGGCATCACCACAAATTCATAATGCCTGTAGTGAGTTCTAAAAGCTTATTTCTGCATATCTTTCTCCTTTATCATCACCTGATGATACCCTGACCTCAAATCTATTTTTGAAAATACACATGCCCCTTTTAATTGATCAAACAAATCATCAATTCATGGAAGAGGGTACTTATTTTTTATAGTCATTTTATTGAATTGTCTATAATCTATACCGAGCCGTAATGTTCCATCTTTCTTTTTAACAAACAACACAGGAGCCCCCCAAGATGAAACACTAGGGCGAATAAACTCTTTATCCAGCAATTCTTGCAACTGTATTTTTAATTCCACCAATTCTGCAGGCGCCATTCGATACGGTGCCTGAGCTACTGGTGTAGTTCCAGGCAATGTTTCTATCGAAACTTCTACTTCTCTCTCAGGTGGTAACCCGGATAATTCATTTGGAAATACATCTGGGAACTCCCTTACTACAGATATTTTATCCAACTCTATTTCTTTCTTTTCCAAATCTACTACATAGGCAAAATAAGTTGTACATCCTTTTCTTAATAGTTTCCTAGCCGTCACCACCGAAATTATACTATTTGGTATGACGTTTCTCTCTCCTCCAAACTCTATTCTCCTACCACCCTTATCCTGAAGAGTTACCGTTTTAGTAAAACAATCTGGGCTCTGGAAGTTACTAGCCAATCCTTTGGAACTAGAAGGGAAGGAAGCATCCAGCACCAATAGCCGGAAACAAGAAAAGGTGCAAAGTATGCGCAATGTCCTTACTTCTATACTTGAGATTGGTGTTGCATGTTCAGAAGAATCACCAAGAGAACGAAATGAACTCATGCGATGTTGTTAAGGAACTACACCCAATCAAGCTTGCTGACTGAAAATGGGAAGAAATAAGTGCATAAGGTAACAGCCTATGTTACAAAATAATAAGTGCTTCGCTAAGTTTTTCCCGACTTTGTACAAGATCCACAAGCAAGTCTGATTACATTGCCCAAAGCTTGTGTTGACAGTGAAATAGTTCAGGAATCTGAAAGAACAGAATAACCTCAGACAACGGGCTAGCATTGCAGATTCTTTCTTAACTCATCCTTCACACCGGATGCAGGAATTGTAGCTTAATATGAAACACTCTGACAGACATCAGTGATCTGTTCGGCTCAATGTAGAGTCACACAAGTGTTCAATATTAAAACTACACCGTAGCCTGGGAAACTTGTAATATTTTATTGCTTCATCAATGTTTCCAAGTACCTTTCATGATTTTCAACAGCTTTAATTACTTGCACAATTCTTCTCGGCTGGCAGTCATTGGCTGCTTTGGTATTGAAGACTGGTAGTACTGTTCAGCAGCAGGCAGAGAGGTTTTTCTTCGCGAAGTTTGAACCAGTTTTTGTTTTCCTGAGCTGGATTTAAGATCAGTTTCAGTTTTGCAGGCTCTAACTTGTACGAGTTTTTTAAGCTTAAGAACGAAAAAGATTTGATAGAGTTAAAGCTTTCCCATTTCATATTTGGTCGATTTCAATGATGAACATGAGGCAAAGTTTCTCAGAAATTTCTTTCAAGTTTCTCCAAAAAGAGGGAAAAAAATCCATCCTGAAATTGATTCATTTTTCAAATTATTATGAAATTAATCAGCAGCCTCTATCAATAAGTTCTAAAGATGCACCGTAGCTTCAGTGCTTCACACCTGGAGTTGGAAGGCATATGC
>Ga0325402_1006242_pt1 | contig 11252 bp, 3 predicted proteins | sample PopdelMetagenome_22_FD_207212 | JGI IMG/M metagenome (GOLD analysis project Ga0325402, IMG submission 207212) | Populus deltoides microbial communities from Bellville, Georgia, United States - Xylem-PdKOR-R3 | ecosystem: Host-associated > Plants > Phyllosphere > Stem > Wood/Secondary xylem...
CGTCCCTGTGATTGGTTAGATTTCAAGCATGCTGTTGCTGTAATCACCATAATAATGCACTGATCTTTCTCCCAAAAATGAAATAAGGAGTGACGATTCTCCAATGTCTGCCCTTTTCTGGTTAATAGTGTACTAAATAAGAGAGATAGATGTCTTCAATATTATTATGCAATCGTGTTTTCGCACAAGACCAGTTCATTACATATATATATGACTAAATTTTATTATTTTTCTTCATTTGTGTAAAATAACCAATTCTCACTAAATTATATCATTTTTATTCATTCGTGTAAAATAATCAATTTAACTTAATAATTTAAACTGTTAAATAAGATTCTAAGATATAATTTATATTATTTTATAACACACCTTCTCAAGTGAATGATTTTTAAGCTTGAAACTTGCACAAGCTCATATTATCTCTATGCTTAATTTTTATCAAATAAATATAAATGATGAGATTTGAACTTCTAACCGCTTGGTCATTAAAACTATAATATTATATTAAAGAACCAATTCAACCCAGCAACTTAAATTATTATATAAAATTTTAAAATATAATTTATATTATTCTCTAATAATTTACAACAAGTCTCTCCCACGCACATTAAGCCATGGTTATACAAAATTTACACTTACAAGATTTAAGTCAAAGAACACATCTACATTAGAATACTTTTAATATGGATAAACCGGATAATATTGAATACCTATCGGGTTACTTATTTTAATCTAGAATGGGTTATACAAAATAGAGTTTTTTTTTTTTTTTGTGTTAGTAATGTTTGTCAAATATATATATATAGATTAGAAAAGGGACAATGGCTTTGGTAAATAGTATACCCGCAATATTCTTCACATTTCTTAATTAATTAAGAAGAAAATACTTATGTGCCATCAACTTTTATAACTTACATACTTCAATGTAGTAATTTTGTTGCTCCTTGGTTAAAATCTTTTTGGAAAAATCACTCATAGTGTCTTAGTGAAAAATTATAATTTATATTCTGAATTTTATATGCTGACTTTAAATTTGCACATATCCACATTACTTAGTGACCGTTTGGTTATCAAGACTCTAATACCACTTCAAGTGAAAGCCCTAACTTGAAACTTGCAAAAGTCCACATTACCTTGTACTTAATTTTTATCAAGTAAATGAGTGTCGCACCCGACATCGCGACGGCCCTAAAAATAATCTTGATTATGGAAAAAGAACAGATTTCTGGCATCCTGTTCTTTTAGGGGAAAATATCTTGTTTAAGGAGTCGCCACCTAGTATTATCATCACTAGGAACCCTAACTTGTCAACATAGATTCTATGGTTTGGGAGTGGTTACGTAAAAGGGAAGATATTATCACCTCTTAAACGTTCTGCCTGAGACAGACTGCATTATTGGTTTTTTCTTAAATTGTTAAATGTTTATTAGTTCATGTTATGATAATTTGTTTATAATATTCCTGACTCTGGCGTTAATGAATATTCAACTACGGATAATTCCAACTCTGGCGTTGGTAAATACTACGTAGCTATAAAATAAATTTAGATCAATTTTTTTTATCCTTAGCTCTAACGCTAGTGAATAAACAAATAAAAAGAATAGATTTCTGGTATCCTGTTCTTTTAGAGGAAAATATCTTGTTTAAGGAGTCGCCACCTAGTATTATCGTCACTAGGAACCCTAACTGGTCAACAGAGATTCTATGGTTCGGGACTGGTTACATAAAAGGAAAGATATTATCACCCCTTAAACGTTCTGCCTGAGGCAGACTGCATTGTTGGTTTTGTCTTAAATTGTTAAATGTTTATTAGTTCATGCTATGATAATTTGTTTATAATATTCCTGACTCTGGCGTCAATGAATATTCAATTACGGATAATTCCAACTCTGGCGTTGGTAAATATTACGTAGCTATAAAATAAATTTAGATCAATTTTTTTTATCCTTAGCTCTAACGCTAGTGAATAAACAAATAAAAAAAATTTATTTTATTACGCATTCACATATGTTTTTATTTTTTATGTAGCTAAAAAAACAATTAAATCAATATTTTTATTCCTCACTCTGGCGTCAGTGAATAAACTAATAAAATAAATTTTATTTTTTATGCATGCACATATTTTTTTTTTATTTTTTCTAGCTAAATAAAATAAAACACAATGAATAAAAATAATATAAATTTAAACCAGTATTTTTATTCCTGACTCTGGCGTCAATTAATAAACCAATAAATTTATATTATTTTTATTCATGCATACACATATATATTTTTTATTCTTTTATTTTTTATTTTTTTGGGTTGGGCCTAGCTCAGCCCACATGGGCTGGGCTAGACCCAGCCAACCCGGCCCGGTCACTGGCCCAAGCCAGTGACCTGGCTGGGCCACATGAAGCATGCGTGAACCAAATCACGCGTGCATGAGCAGATAAATTCAAAGTAAACGGCAAACAGTGAATTAAAACGAAAAGCAGGGAAAGAGAGTAATAGACTTACCTGGTTCTTTTGCAGAAGATTTGCGCGAGATTGCTGAGGGCGACGCTCCTGCTTTCAAGTTTCCTCTTGCTCCTCCTGCTTGTCTTTCCTTTTTGTTTTGTTTCCCTTGTTTACCAGACCCTCTCCTGTTTGCGTTCTGTCACCTTTGGTTTTAAGATGAAGGGATGAAGACAAATGTGGGGCTGATTCTCCTCTCTGTGTCGCTCCTTGTTTCCAGTGTTCTTCCCCCTGTGTTTTTTTCTTTTTTTTTTCAGTGATCTCTCTGTGTTTTTGGTTCTCGTTCCTCTCTATTTTCTCTCTTCGTCTGTCTCCTGGTTTTTTTCGTGTCCGTCTTTTTATTGTTTACCATTTGTGGCCTTTTTTTTATCCTTTCCCATCCCCTTGTGACCTTTCGTTCTTTGGCTTTTATAGCCAGAGAACAATCTGTTTCTTCCAACCATTGATTGCAGGTGTAATGGTGGCGGTGGACGTCCGTTGAAGAAGATGAACAACGTATCCACAAACGGCACCGCTTTGATGTTTAATGATTTTTTGCGTTTTGGCCCTTGAAGTTTTAAAAGTTTTGTAATTAAGCCCCTGGTTTAAACTATAATTGGCCCCCTGCATTTGTGCGCCATTTTCAACGTAGTCCTTGGATTTAAATTTTTTAATTTTGACCCCAAACTTTAATATTTCTTCAATTAAGTCCCTCAATAGGTTAATTCCAAGCTCAATTAAGTCTAAAACTTGTTAATTCTCCAATTAAACCCTTGATTGGATTAATTAAATTAATTCCAAGTTTAATTAAGTCTCAAAACTTATCAATTCTCCAATTAAAACCTTGATTGGATTGATTAAATTAATTTCAAGCTTAATTAAGTTTCAAAACTTATCAATTCTCCAATTAAACCCTTGATTGGATTAATTAGATTAATTTCAAAGTTTAATTAAAACCCAAAACTTTCAATCATATTGCCCTTAACCCAAATTTTAATTCACTCTTCATTTATTTTATTTTACTTGTTTTTCATCATTATTATTTTTTCATCATCATTTTTTTATCCTTTTCAGTAAATAAAATAATAATAATAATTAAAATAAAAGGGTCAAAAATTGAGTTATGACAATGAGGATAGTGAGATTTGAACTCATTGGTCATCAAGGCTCTGATACGATGTTAAGAAATCAATTCAACCTAAAAACTTAAACCGTTAAGTGAGGTCTTAAGATATGATTTATATTATTCTCTAACACACTCCCTTAAGGGAAAATCCTTTGAACTTGAAACTTGCACAGACCCACACTACATTTTGTTTAATTTTTATCAAATAAATGAGGATGATGAGATTCGAACTCGTGACCGCTTGGTCATTAAAACTCTGATACCACGTCAAAAAATCATCTCAACCTAATAGCTTAAGTTGTTAGGTACAGTCTGATATGATTTATATTATTTTCTAGCAATACTTAATATCTTCCGAACAAAAAAAATAATAAAAAATCTGCTTATTTATAAATTTATCATTTTTTAGTACTTAATGACTAAATAACTCTTATATTAAATATTATAATTTTATAACTAAAAAAAACTACCAATTAATCACCAACAACATTCTTTTTTCTTATCCAAATCTTAATCATAACCCTAAATTCCCAAAACTTGTAGGAGATGTTCTCGACCCTTGTATGAATATATTTGTTACGGATTCAAGGTAGAAGCAACATATATGATGCAATAAAGACTAGTAGACTCAAGTTCCTACTGTCAAACAGAGTTTTGAATTTGGGTTTTCAATACACTTGCTACTGTTCATTTTCAGGGGTACAAATTAAATAGAAAAAACCCTAATATTTATCTCACTAGGAATCCATTCGGAATCTGCTCAACTTGCTTTCTTGATCAATCTCTTGGGGTTTGTTCACTAACATAAAACTATTTTTCCTTTTCCTTTTCAATTTTTTTAATTTTTATTTCTCAATAAAAAAATAGAAACACAGGTTCATTTTGTTAAAAAAAAGAAGATTGTTTTTCTTAAAAAAAATTAAAGAATATATTTAGATTACAACTACTTTTCATAAAAAGAATATAACCATAATTTATATAGTCATCTTAATATTTTCATGTTTATGATAATCTAATTTTAGAGTATTAGTTTTATTTATTAAAATTAAGAGTTATTATAAAAAAGTTATATTATCAACTAGATTTGTACGTCATAATTAAATATAATTAAATTTATGAAACTAACTAAATATATAAATATATAAAAAAATAATTTTAACCTTTTGCATTGCTAAAAAGTGTTTATATAAACAATATTTATATTGTTTATGTCATTTTTTTATTTAGAAAACAATGAAAAAATCGTAAGAACAATTCATGAAGAATCTTTAAAATACATTTTCCAAACTTAATGTAAATTCAGAAAACTAAAAAAACTATTTTTCCAGCTTTCTAAATAAAAAAATATTATATTTGAATAAAAAGATCTCAGCTTTTCTTTTTTACTTTGTCCTAAACAACCCTTTACGTATTCCAATACAAAAAGAAAATCATCTGCTAACAAGTCGTGGTTGTATCAGCCTTTGTTTAATATATATTGCAACCTTTATGGCATCTTCACCTTCATCACGATTTTAATGATGAGGAAAAGTAAATAAATAAATAAATAACATAGGTGCTGAGGAAAGTGGTTGAAATTATATTTTTTAAAAATTTATTTATTTTTAATTTATTTTTTATATATTTTTAGATCATTTAGACATACTATATCAAAAATAATTTTTTAAAAATAATTTTAATATATTTTTAAATAAAAAATACTTTATAACCTATATATATTTAAAAAAAAAACAGTAGAATGTTTATTCGACAGAATACATTTTTAGTTTCCATGCCACTACCACCCGACACCTCCCTTTCCTAATCCCCCATGGTCAAAACATAAACCAAAAAAAAAAAAACAGAAGCAGCTCCCGCGGATCTAACGTTTGTTTTTCATCATTAATTGTTTGTCATTAATTCTTATGTAATGGCTGCACGTACACTCTTGCAATATTCTGGTCAAAAAGAGTGGATGGAGGAGAAATAACTCCATCATCATCCATCCAATAGTAATGCTTTACTCATCAAAGAATCTAGAATATGTGTAAATTCGGTTAAATATATATCGAATTTAGTTTTTTGCAAGTTTCAAAGTTTGAAGATAGTGTTTAAGAGGATGATAATTTCTATTTTTGAATGTTTTTTAAAATTATATTTATCTTTAAAAAGATTATTAAATTGAATTTTTAGTTTTTTTTATGATTTTAATGTGTTGATGTTAAAAATAAAAAAAATATTTTAATATATTTTTAAATTAAAAACACTTTTAAAAACTTTTTGCACACCATACCAAACATAAATAAAATCTGAAATAAACCACCAATGCAGATTTTTTTTATAACCCAATTACCACTTAAGCTGATAAGGTTGATTGGCATTAATTGAATTGAAAGGGTCAAGGTCCATGAGAAATCGAACCAATCAAAGTAAAATGTTTCGGCTAGATATCTGTACAGCACGCAGAACTTGTTGAAGCTGAAAAGGATAAGTTTTGAATGATTAATCCAGCAAGAAAATCGTCTAAATGTGGGAGGTCCAATTTCTCGTTTAGCTGTACAGGATTGAATATTGAATGTAATGGCTAAAAGCTCAGTTCCCGTCAAGCACAAACTACTGGATGTTGCTCTATAAATACCCAATATCAGGGTCTCACATGTACAGCAACATCACAGAAGTAAGAGAGGGAAGAAGATCAGAGATATGGCATCAGACTGTCAAGGTAATTATGAATAAACTCACAGTTCAGGATTAATGGCATTTGTTAATGGAATATTGTGCGTGTGTTGTAACAAAAATGTCTTTGCACTTGCAGGTAAGAGTTCATGGCCAGAGCTCCTTGGAGCACAAGCAAGGGTTGCTGTAGTGACAATTGAGACGCAGAACCCTAACGTCGACACTCAAGTCGTGCTGGAAGGAACACCAGTGACTAAAGATTTCTCATGCACTAGGGTTCGTGTTTGGATTGACCAAAACAGAATTGTTACTCGCGTCCCTGTGATTGGTTAGATTTCAAGCATGCTGTTGCTGTAATCACCATAATAATGCACTGATCTTTCTCCCAAAAATGAAATAAGGAGTGACGATTCTCCAATGTCTGCCCTTTTCTGGTTAATATTGTACTAAATAAGAGAGATGGATATCTGCAGTATTATTATGCAATCGTGTTTTCGCACAGGACCAGTTCAATGAAAGTTACATATATATGACTATATATATTTAATTTAGTGTTTTTCTTCATTTGCAACAAGTCTCTCTCACACACATTAAGCCATGATTATCCAAAATTTACATTTTCAAGATTTAAGTACATTATAATACTTTTAATATGGATAAGGGATAATGGCTTTGGTGAAAATCGTATACTCGCAATATTCTTCACATTTCTTAATTAATTATGAAGAAAATACTTATGTGCCATCGACTTTTATAATTTACAAGCTTCAATGTTTTAATTTTGTTGCTCTTTGGTTAAAATCTTTTTGGAAAAATCACTCTTATGTCTTATAATTGGTTCAAATTACGATTAATTAACTATTATAATGAACAATTATAATTTATATTCTGAATTTTATATACATGCCAATACTTAATATTTTCCCAAAACAAAATAATATAAAATCTGATTATTTATATATTTATCATTCTTTTGTATTTAATGACTAAATACCTTTTATATTTAATATTATAATTTTATTATTTAAAAAATACTAGCCTCACCAACAACCTTACTTCCCTTGCCTAAATCCTAACCATAACCTTAAATTCCCAAAACTTGTATGAGATGTTCTCTACCCTTATATGGATATACTTGTTACCCTAAATATATTAAGATTCTTCACTATTTATATAAATAGTGAAGAATCTTAATATATTTGTTTAATTCAAATGATAATATATACATGTTGTAATTCAGTTGGTTGGTTCCCATATCTAGACCTTGAGAGTTGTGAGAGTCAATATTTTTATTATTATTATTATTATTATTATTATTAATTCAATGCTTATATTATGTGTTTAATGAGATTTAGAGTTAATAATTTATTTAAATCTGTCTTTTATATGGTTATAGTGATATCAGAAAAATATATGACATCATGGTATGGTGTATATTTAAAAAAGTATAGTTAAATAAAAAAGATTTTGAAAAACCCTAAGATATTAAATTTTATAGAATTAATGACTCAGTTGTGAGTTCAGGGGGTAACCCAGGTTTCTCTGATTTGTAGTTCTGCTGATGTACTTTTTTTTAAAAAAATTGGAATTAATTTTATGATCTTTTATTTTTATCATATAGTTAAAAAAAATAATTTCAGAAAAAAAACCATGTTATTAAATATTGGAAGGTCCATGGATATGTTCATGAGTTTGACAGGTTTAACTCTTTTTTTAAGTTAATTTTTTATTTCACTTTCGATACTAGACTGATTGGAAATTGAATTTCATAATTTTTTTCATTTTATTTTTTATGATGTTATCAAGATCTAAGAAAAATGTTCCGATATTGGGTTGCTAATCAATTGTGTGATCGTTTATTTTGTTATCATATAGTTAAATAAATAATAGTTTCGGAAAAACAAACAAGTTATTAATTCCATTGGGATCCATGACCTGGTTCACGGGCTTGACTTGTTGACTTGGGTTACCCGATGCACGAGTTTGATGGGTATGCTCATTGAACCCAATATGTTTTTTTTTTAATTTTAGTTTTTGCTTCTTTAATTTTTTAATTGCTTTTTCTTTACTTCACCATTCTTCAATATTAGATTGGTTAGGAAATGAGTTTCATAATTTAATTTTTTTTTTGTTTTTTATAGGGTTATCAAGGTCTCAAATAAACGTTTATTTTAAGGTTGATACTCGATTTTACGAGCATTGTTTTTCATATAATTAAATAAAAATAGTTTACAAAAAAAAAATTTATTAAACCCAATGGAGTCCATGACCTGTATAGCAAGGTTACCAAGGTTGATCAATTTGGCATATTCTCAATATTTTTTTAAAAAATTAATTAGAAAGTCGAGTTAGACAGGGAGCTAGAGCTAGAGGTTTCAAGATTGATCCATTTATGCCTGAAAATATTGTCATTTTGAAAAAAAAATCCATTAATTGTTTTCTTCTTATTAAAGTATCTCTTGTTTATCTTAATAGTATGTTCAAATTTTATTATTGAATCTTTATTTTTGTTAAAAAAAAATTATGATTATTAAAGCAAGTTAATAAAAAATATCAAAATAATATGTTCATATTTTATGTGTGATTGAAAGCTAAAAATATCATAATTGTGATAAATTCATGTTCAAGATATATTTACAAATTTTAAAAATAAAAAAAAACAATCTAAATCCAATTTCATAAATAATTTATTGTTAGTGTTATTGCTAATCTATTAGTCCGCGCTTGATTTCCCCAGTCTGCTTTCTTGATCAATCTCTAATTAGGGTTTGCTCACTAACATAAAACTATTTTTTTTCCCTTTTCAACTATTTTTTTAATTTTTATTTCTCAATAAAAAATTAGAAACATGGGTTCATTTTGTTAAGAAAAGAAGATTCTTTTTCCTAAAAAAATTAAACAAATATATTTAGATTACAATCACTTTTCAAAAATATAAAATATAACCATAATTTATATAATCATCTTAATATTTTTATGTTCTTGATAATCTAATTGTAGAATATTATTTTTATTTATTCAAATTAAGAGTTATTATAAAAAAGCTATATTATGAACTCAAAAAAGTCTTTATGTTAGATTTGTTATAAATATTAAATTTATGACACTAACTAATGTCAAAATATAAAAATCATCTTGCTAGCAAGTTGGGTTGCAGCAGCCTTTGTTAATAGGCTGTGGTGTCATAATGCAACCTTTATGGCATCTTTTAATTAATTCATGACCTGTGGTCTCAACTTCATCACAATTTTAATGATGAGGAAACGTGATCAATATTGAACATTATCGGGGTATTTAGAAGAAATTATAGTTTTAAAAAATTTAAAAATTAATTTTTTTAAAATAAAAAAAAAATATTATTTTAATAATATTTTCAAATAAAAATATTTTAAATCAAAATAGCTATTACATTTTTAAATATCAATTTAAAAGTCGGAATGTTTATTCTACAATATGGAATACAATTTTAGTTTCCATGCCGCTACCACCGTGGACGCATCCATTTTCCAGTCCCCAACGGTCAAAACATAAACCAAAAAGAAAAAAAAAAAAAAAAGCCCCCGATGGCTAACGTTTGTTTTTAATCATTGTTTATCCTGTTTATGTATAGCAAATTTGAAAATATTGTTATAGTTATTTTTTAAAGTGTTTTTTTTATTTATAAACATATTAAAATAATATATTTTTTGATTTTTAAAAAATTATTTATAACATCAGCACATTAAAATGATCTAAACATATATAAAAAATATTAATTTAAAGCAAAGAAAATAAATTTTAAAATTTTTTTAAAATATTTTTAAAATAAAAAACAAACAGAACTGTTATGATTGCAAATATACTCTTGCAATATTAATATTCTGGTAAAAAAGAGTGGACGGAGGAGAAATAACTCCATCATCATCCATTCAATACATAGCAATGCTTTACTCGTCAAGCTAGAATATGTGCAAATTCGGTTAAATATATACCAGCTGTTTTGCAAGTATCAAAATTTGAAGATACTGGAGTACTATGGTTGTAGTTTCTATTTTTAAATATTTTTTAAAATTATATTTGTTTTAAAAAATTACAAATTGATTTTTTTAGTATTTTTTAATGATTTTGATATTAAAAATAAAAAGATTGTTTTAATATATTTTTAAATTAAAAATATTTTTATAAAACTTTATACATCACATTGGCATGAAATCTGAAATAAACCACCAGAGCAGATTACCAATTAAGCCGATAAGGTTGATTAATTAGGCATTAATTGAATTGAAAGGGTCAAGGTGCCATGTTTACTCAGCCGATATTTATATATTGGAAGTCTTATGAAAATGTATGACTTAATTAATTTTCCCGAAGTAAAACTTTTTTTAAAAAAAAAAACAGAGGAAAAAAAAAAGAGTGCACAATTTCTTTTTTAGCTGTCCGAGAATTAATGAATTTGAAGGCAATGGATAAAATATCAGCAACGGTCAAGCTCCCTCGTTAATGGACACCTACACAGATACAGCAGCACTGGTTTGATAACTATGAGTTAAGCTCCCTCGTTAATGTCAACATTCAAACCAGGTTGTCAGAAGTGAAATTGTCATAAATCCTTCAGTCTTGATATATATGGATAACCTGCTTAATCTTGACCTGATCAAAATATAGTGTGATCGGAAAAACGGTAACGCGTGGTTGTTTTTTAAAATATTTTTTATTTGATAATATATTAAATAATATATTTTTTATTTTTAAAAATTATTTTTAAAATTAGCATCTCAAAATAATTAAAAATACAAAAAATAATAATTTTTAAAAAAATATAAAATAATTTTTAATTTTTTAAAAATATTTTTAAAATACAAAAACAACAAGAGAGTGTGAAGTTTAAAGTTCAATATATGATAGCAGGTCATGTACTAGAAGGAAAAAGAAAAACAAAATACACACAATTATGGACTGGCTTTTTCCCATAAAAATAAACACACCTCTGAATTTATATAGTCAAACTTCAAATAATCTA
>Ga0325402_1006243_pt1 | contig 11250 bp, 12 predicted proteins | sample PopdelMetagenome_22_FD_207212 | JGI IMG/M metagenome (GOLD analysis project Ga0325402, IMG submission 207212) | Populus deltoides microbial communities from Bellville, Georgia, United States - Xylem-PdKOR-R3 | ecosystem: Host-associated > Plants > Phyllosphere > Stem > Wood/Secondary xylem...
CTTGTTGCTACAAAAGTTAATCCAGCCCATTCGGCCAAGGTCATTATCTTACCATATTTTTCTTCATAAATGAAGAGACAAATCAAGTTTCTGATCTTTATCACTCATGTTAATCCCCATGTTGGTAATGCCGTTCACCATTGAAAGATGTTGGTTGGACCCACCTTCGTTGAATCCATTGCATCTTATGCTTCTTTGCCAGTTCAAGAAACTTTGCTCATCTTCTTGTTGATCATATTGACGATACCTACTGCTCCCATAAAACATCACATTATCAAACCTGGCTGCATTATTGGATCCAAAACGATCGGAAAACTGGTGAGTAGGAGGACACGGGAGGGTGGCTGCATGAGCAGTTCTGTACAATGAAGGGTGCAAGAGCCCTAAATGATGACTAGGAGCAAACATAATTGGGAATGTTGGTGGTGGGAATATTTCAGATGCTCTTTTTGCCTTCCTTGCTGCATTTCTCTCCTTCCTGTGAGCATTCTGGTGGCCTCCTAAGGCTTGAGAACTGTAAAACTTTCTTGAACAGAATAAACAAGGAAACACTCGTGCTGTTGTGTCTTCTCCTGCGTTGATTGGACAGACCTCTTCTTCGGGTTCCATGTCTGCTACCAGGAGAAAAAAGAAATCATCAAAGGTTAACTTTCATCATGAAATTAAAGTCACAAAATGGACTGTAGTGAGACTAAAACGAAAGAGAAACCTTTCTTCTTGTTAAATTTATTTTATTGATCATAAACGTTGAGAGGACACAAGGTAAGACCTTGAAGAAGAATAGCAGATAAAACGCTTGAAAAGAATGGCAGAAGGACGAAATACCCAAATGTGCTGACTTGGTGTTTGATATATACTTTGATCTGATAAAAGTAGAGAGTTCAGAAGCTAAGTTATCAAGAGTTGGAACATGTGAGGAGTCTGTGTAACATTATTATTAAATAGGGTGCTGTCCGGGCTTGGGAACAGAAGAGATGAGAGATGAGCCTGGATTGGGAAGTGGAATCTCTCTCTCTTCCTCTCTGACAATGATCAGTTTCGTGGGCAAAGGAATTTCATCCTGGAAGGAGTTTAACTCTTTGTTTCGTTCGTCCACTTTAAAGTTTCTTGTCACAAGTGAAGGCCAGTGAGAACATAATCCTCTGGTTTATCTTTGGATTAATCAGGTTCCCACAGGTTTCAATGCACAGTTCTCCCACTCGAGCAAGGGCTACACTCTCCGATAAGGAGCATTCGATAAAGCGATTTGTTTTTTATTCTTGTCAAGAAATTGAAATGATCAAGATGGAGAGCCTAATCAGTTTTGGAGAAAGAGGAGAGTCAGATTTGTCAGAGAAGCTGCGCTCGGACGATCAGCATTGTGATCTTCAATGGCAAACGTGGTAGGATCGTGTGACTTAGAAGCTAAAACCAGTGCCCACTTGGTCTGAACCGCAGTAATTGGATGTGTTAAATGCTCTGTCCATGCAAAAGGCTGTTTTTTTCCTCTGCTTTCTATAAATAATAGTTATGGGGCTAAACGCCACTCGTCCTGCATTCTCCACCGCCATTTCCGTGCAATCTGTCACCTTTTTCATCCACTTCTGGCATGCACCGAAGCCTCTTTGTCATGCCCCCGACCAGGGAGAACCCAGAGCTTCGCTTCCAGTACATCGCCTCCTCACACGTGGCAACCATTAAGAACTTCAATTAAGATCATCTTGATTCGGCGGTGATTATTCACACGGTTTCGATACAATATAAAGGGGACGATGGCCAGATTTAAGGCAACATGGGACCCACTCCAATTAGACAAGGACTACAAATAGACATTCATCTGCAGGGAAGCGACATAAAAAAGTCGAGCAAAAGACGCCGCCTATGTTCAGTTTTCGAATTTCTTTTTTTTTTTAAAAAAAAAAAAGGGTAAGACAACGCCACAAACATAAACCACAAATTCAGAATCCACCTGGGCAGGTGACGCCGAGAGAGAGAGAGAGAGAGAGAGAGAGAGAGAGAGAGCCCTAATCATGACCCATCATCCCATGAAACCTAAAGGAATCGAAAACGGTGAAGCTATACACAAACGAACATACAAAGTACAAACTCTAAGAAACGGCTCAACTGTTGCACCGAGTACGAACCAAATGACCGCAATAAATGGAGATAATTACAATTTATCAAGTATGGTCGAAAATTCCTCTGGCGGTTCACGAAACAGGTATATTCTATCTCGGTTAGTACTCAGTAGACACACCACCACCGAGGAATCTTATCATGCTATACAGGTAGATGAGTACACCTCCACCAAGTCCAGATGGATCCAGCTGAGATTCAGGGACAACCAAAACATTTACTGAAGGAGAAAATACTTGATGGTTCCGTTGACGGCTCTGACTCGGGCTCGGGCTCGGGCTTTTTTAGAGGGAGATGCTTGAAGAATGCTTTTACAGCTCCAGCAACACCATCCTCATTCTCCATGTCTTTGGCAAGCTCCACCGCGCGCTCCTTCACCTGACATGTTAAATTCATCGGGTAAATCCCTCGCCTAGAATCCGTTGCAAAAATATATAGTTTCTTCTAGTTCTAAATGACAGTAATCCTACTCTTGCGGCGACTGGAATTGATGTGGAGGGAAAGCTTACGGTTTGCTTTTTTAGCTCAAAATAAATATAAGTGTTTTTAAAGCCACATGAGTAAATATTAAAGCTTGAGCTCCCTCCCTGATGGCAGCAGAGCCATAAACTGTATCTTTTTGCCAAGATTAGAAAGTTCATAGATGGATCATGTTTTTAATTCCAGATCAAAAGGAGATTGCCCAAGTTCAAACTCTCTTAATGCCCTTGATACATGATGAAGTGAACTTAAGCCCATCAAAAGGAGTTCCCTGGATGAGTAAATAAATATAAGGAGGTCCGCACATGCATTTTTTTCCCCTACCCAAAATGAACTTGAGCTTATCAAAAAGAGTTCCTTGTCAAGCTTTTCGCAAGATTATGAATTCTGCCTGGCCAGAAAGGAAAAGAGGAATGTCCAGTGATTTGACATTACCTTGGGAGCTAGCATGAAATGTATCGCGTCTACCAACTTGGTAAGTGAGAACTCATCAACAGGTATGGGTGGAGGACCTACTCCTCTCGCATGCACCCGCTCACCCCAGAAGGGTTGGTCACCAAAGAAAGGCACAATGGTTGTAGGGCACTACATTCACGAAAGAAGAAGGATAAAGAAAAGACAGAAAGGACAGGATACAGAAATCTACAATACAAACAAGCCGCAGCTATTACCGCAGCTTTAAGACCAGCAGCTGTTGTTCCAGCACCTCCATGATGAACCTACAGCAAAGTGCAAGCTAACAACAATGGGACAACAAGATTGAAAAAGGAAACACAAAAATTGAAGAACCCAATCAACATCATCATCAACTACTCAAACTTTTCACCTCCCAACTCTTTCGCATTTTATAGATTTTGATGAGTGACAGTTGTTTCTCAAGTATTATATCCAACTGACAAAGCTGAAAAATTAAGCCTTACCACTGCCTTGCATTGCAAGAATAGCCAATCATGAGGACAGTTATCCAGTAGGTATATAAAGTCCTTCGGTTCTGCCACTGAGAGGAACCAAAATTAAGCTAAATAGATAGTGTACGAAAACCTAAAGATGCATATGCTGTGCTCACGGACAGTGCAACAGGAAAAAGAAACAGCTAGTAAACATACTAAACTCTAAAGGGGGGACCGGAAACTTACAGTTGCCCAGGCCACCCCAGCCTTTATTAATGATGCCCCTCTGCCCAGTTTGCTCCAGTGCTTCAACAATTGTTTGGGTCATTTTTTCTGGTTCTTGGACAGGCTGACATGAATAAGAAGAACGTAAGGACAACATCTAAAAAAATAGTGAGTGAACTGAGAAAATAAATTAAGAAAATGTAGGGGAAAAAAGAGCATGTATGATAGCAACTAGTGTAATCCTATTGCAGAGTCGATCTTCTTGGTATCAACTCCGCGCTCAATTATTGGGCACTGACACTTTGATGTGGACCAAATACGCAATTATGATTATATCTCAATCCACACACTAATCCACACATAGTGGAGACATCAGCACGCTAACAAATTATTACATATAAGATCAGTTATGTCCCTGGGAGGAAACAACAGGTTTCAAGTCCTATGAAAACACTATGGAATATTTCTATCACATGAGACACCCAGCAGATTACATCAAATGGTAGTATCTGAACAGAAAAGGTTCCACCGCAGTTGATTCTTTTTGAACTGCAGTTGCTTAAACTTCAACAATAATCCACTTCAAACAAACCAAATATGAACAAATAAGTTCATCTTAGCCAGAAAACACATATGAACTCTTTATGTTCAAGAGCCTCTCTCATGCCCATGTCAGAACAACATCAGATATAAGAATTATGTTCAGATTCCATAATGCGCATGTCAGAACATACATTTACAATTCTTGAGTAATGTTTGGATAGAAAATAGACCTTAAATTTCCTTTAAATAACAAAATCAAAGAAAGAACTAGGAAATGAACTCACAAGACTACCAAATCCAATATAAATAGGTTTCTGACCAGCCTCAAGCCATTTCAAAAGCGGTTCAGGAGGTTCATAATTTGATGCTAGGTCAAGAAAGCAGAAGCCTACCACATCAATTTTAGGCCCCCAATCTGCACTCAAGAAAAAAAATGCAAACTATAAATTAGAATATTTCCATTAAAAGTCATGCCAGCTTGCATACCAGCTTGTTTAATATGAAATCGCACATAATATGAAATAAACCATCCGTAAACAGCATGAATCATGACTGATAAAAACTCATTTGTGATCAGTTATGAATACTAACAAACTCACTCAAACGTGACCTCAAACTTGTTCAGTAAAGGATCGAAGCTTGGATAAGACTAGGTTCTACAGTTTTAGATTTGCAAGGAGGATCAAGAACAAACTATTTATATGCTCCATCTCAGGATCATTTTATAGATCCCTGTAAACATTGATTTATCTTAGTTATATCCATTAAAGCCATTTGAATTAAAAAAAATTCACCACTGCAGAGGGAATCATCCTCAAAACATTCTATGATTTGTTATATTAGGCGACAGCATATGCAAGTCTTCTATTTTAGAGTATATGATTCCAAGCTAGTTAATGAGATGATATGAGTTTTGAGTTCAGCTATTAAATCATAGATTATTTCAAATAGAATTTGGGATAGCTCTTATAAACTCAAGTGGAGATTCATTCAAGCTCAAACTGAAAAAGATTTTACCAAACCCAGTGTGAGCAGTCCAAAGCGTTACTTTGACTTGTTGCAACCCTACGAAGGAAAAAAGGGTACCTTGATGCTTGGCTAATAGCACAAGTTTCTTTTTTTTTTTTCAAAAATTTATAAAAGGCAAAGCATTTAGTGGCCAAAAAAATCATTCCAAGACATAACTTTCAAGCATATCAAGAAAAGACACTAGATGCTCAGAGCAAAGTGAAGAAATTAGAAGCTCGCTGACCACAAACACCCTAATCCAATTACCTAAGAGGATACAATTAGTTATCACAAACAAAACATTTTAAGGTTCAGGTGCTACCAAATAATCATTCTTCTGTCTAAAACAATAACCCTGGTTGTGTAAAATTCATAAAGACACACGAGCAGACATGGTAGAAAACAGTCTAAAGTATACAAAAGGGATATGGGGGAGATATGCAAGCCTCGAGGCACGCGCCATAATTTGGTGGGATAAAGGAGAGGACTCCTTGTGGGAGTTGGTTTAAGTTTCTGATGTTGTTTAGTTCCAACAGAGCTGCATCAAAGTTGTCCAGGGCAATTCTATAATTTTACTGAATTGCTGGAATTTTGATAGGAGCCTGTGTTGTTTTATTTTTCCTGTTCAGATACTTTATTTAGTCCTTAAAAAAGTGGACTTGTTTATGTTTCTTATATTGGAATCCTTATGTTTTCCTACATAGGAATCCAAGTCCCGTCAGGATTAGGAGCCATTCGAGCATTATAAATATGCTTGTAGTATTTTGATTTCTAGTAGAGAATTTTTCTATTGAATAAATTGCAGCTTTTGCTAGGTTATGTGAGAGTGAGGCTTCCAATCTAGAAGTGAATCCTAAACCTTTTAGTGTGAGGGTAGAAGTTTTATTCTCTGTTCTGTTTTTCTATTCCTAAAGCCCTAAAACTTCATATTATGCAACCTAACCTAATAAACATCCAGCTACGAATATCCCCCTATATTTGTCCTGCAACAGGAAAAGCACTCAATATGAAATGTTAGCTATAATTATTTAGTATGGCAGAAGATTAGCAGAAGCAGGTAAAAATGTAATGCCAACTTTCGACATTCTCCCTGTATGCAGCACCTTTGGGTTTAGGGACAAGGTGAGGACTCCATATGTATCCATATGGCACGTCAGAATCAGACCCCTGTGAACCACTGAGATAAGTGACAGGTCGTAGCTTCAACTTTTTTTTCCTTAAATCATTTATCATGTCCCGTATTCCCAGCCAAATCATCGAATCGACTATTTGATATGAAAGCTACAGAAATTGCACGTGGCCAAAAGTAAGTCAGAAATAACCAGATATTTTAAAGAAATCGAAGCTACAAGGAGAGCTAAAAGGGAAAAAAAATCCAGTGGGCTTACTCGATATCCAGCTGATTGCTTGACACGCGACAAGGGATGAGGAAATTCACTAGTTGGCCTGGCAAGAAAAGATAAAAAAAAAAAAATTGCTTAAAATAGTTGAGGATTTACCCATTGAAGAGAATTATATATGTCAACATTGACAAACAGTAAGAATGTTGAAGCTACATCCTACTAATCAAGATTCCATTACCCAGGGAAGACTTACGTCCATGGCATGGTGAAGAATATATGAAGTGGTACTTTTAGGGCCTCTGCCACATGAGTATGCCCTAAAGAAAACATTACAAGGGTAAGTTGTAGAATATTGAACATGAAAATATAAATACAGGTTGAATGTATCTATGTAAGAAACAAACAGAGATGTTCCATGCAAAAGAAAAATACACATGCCACATCTGCATAATTTGGTAAGAGCAGACACACACAAGAGAGAGAAATGTAGAGGTGGAAGAGAAAATGATGCAAAACAGCAAAGAACAGCAATATAATGGCCAAAACTTGAAGAAAACTGAGAGAGAGAGAGAGAGAGAGAGAGGATGCACATCCAAGGAATTTACAAAATATTACCACAGGAGGAACAAGAGCAAGAGGATTGCCCTTTCCTAAAACAAAATTGAGTGAACAGAGAAATATAAGAATCATTTCACAAACCAAAAAAAAAACTCCCATTCCTCAACCCCCACTTCAAAATAAAAGGGGGAACAATGCCAAATGAGGGAGTTAAAAAATAAATGCTTCAATTACCTTGATCTTCGTGTATTAGGGAAGCAATTTTAGACATAACAAGTGAGATGCCAGTTATGAAACCAAAAATTGATAAAGAATGGAAAAAATTCGAGATTGAATAAACAAAGGGAAATGAGGAATTTATCCTAAGGTACAGTGACGCACCATTTACAAAATCATGATCCCATTCAAGGTTGTTAAAATCGCGAACGAGTCAATGTCGGCTTTACGTGCTAAATCATTTATAAAACTCGAAAATGAGTAAAATCAGGTTAAATCAAGTAAAATCGTTAAAATCTGGTAAAATCGCGTAAAATCACATTTTTACCACCAATTTAACGATTTTACACGCAGAAAATAAATTGCAATTGCTATTGGCGGTGTCGACTAACTATTGGCGGTGTCGACTGACTATTAGCATTTGGTGCAGTGCAGTGTACGTGTAGCACGAGAAACAATAAAACAGCGTGTCCTTGTTCATTGTTACTGTTTCCTTGTTATTTTAAATTAATTTTTGCGTAAGCTAGACGGCTCCTGTCATTTTTCATGTCTCTTCTACCTTGTTCTATCATGTTGGGCAACTTACCCCTTCTAACATGTTGTTCGATGAATCTCTGTCAAGTATCAACTCTAAATAATTTGGGGCTGCAGTTTAGTTAAATTAAATTGAGTGTAGATCTTGACAGTAAGAGAGAGTTGTCGATTGCAATTTACTCTACTTCTTTAGAATATAACATTGCTTTATATTTGTTTTAGTTGTTTTTTAAAAAATTAACTTTTTTAAAATTAATTTAATTTTGATATTTTTAGATTTTTTAATGTGTTGATATAAAAAATAAAATTTTAAATATATATTATTTTAAATTTTATAATATTTGATAAAAATCTTATAAATTTGAATTGTTTATTTAGGTTCATACAAAATGAAGAAATCGCAATGAAGTTGGTTTTAGTTTACATGACACACTAGCAAATTGTTTGTTTTAAGTTTGTTAATTATTAGTTAATGAAAAGTTATTTAAATTATATATAAATTTTTATCTAAACCATGTATTTTAAGGTGCTTGAACTATATATGAATTTTTATTTGAAGCATGAATTTTTTTAATGTATTTTAAAATTCCTTACGATTTTACGATCCGTTTTTACGATCCGAGTTTGTTTTGCATTTTCCGTGCCGTGTTAAAATCGCGATTTTAACAACCTTGATCCCATTTAATGGAAGAACAAGTACAATTAGGGTTTATGTTGAACAGTTGATTATAGTCAGGAAGAGTTACAGAGGTGCTGGAAACTCAGCAGAGGATTAAGAAAAAAGGTAATGCATGAACATTACAGCAGATTTCAACTGAAGCACAAAACATTATGAGAGTTTCAGAAGAAGTTTTACCATATGCTGGAGGATTGGCAATGATAGCATCTGCCCTAAAAGGGATTTTGGAATCAATATCAGGATCCTTGCAGGCAGGAAGTAAGGAGTATATAATTTCTTTTATTTGATTTCGTTGAATGGATACCTCAGAAGGCCCTGATGGCAAGAATCCTTTATTTTTTACCATGTCTGCTCATTAAAGCCAAACAAAACATGAAAGTTAGTGAAGGAACTTAAATTCTGAATTTGCAAGCATCCAATAAAAGCATAAACTCTAGTAAATCAGACTCGCAATCAACAGTGTAATCTTTTGGAGAATCAGTCTCAAATATATTTGTAACAGAAACTTGTACACAAAGCAACTTACTGGGGCTAGAAAGCTGTCTTGAAAGAAAAATTAAATGTGGCAGATAAACTCCAAAATTCTCCAGTCAAAACTTTTGCAATAAAAAATTTGTCTATAGCACTCTTTTGAACATACAGAAATAAATACAAAGACAAAAGTATGCATTATCTGTTGCTAGTCAGACCGGATTACTATTATTGTTGAAGTATAACTTAAAACTTTTTGTCCATGCTGAGTAATCCACAGGTAGAATCCTACAAATTTGGCAAAAGATCATCCGAACTTCACTTTGTTATAATAAACCAACAGTGCATTTTGCACAAAAAGAAGGGTTCATAGGCTGCAGCATGGACAATGAAAACCATTTCCTGGAATTCTTTCAATGACTTAAGAGATATAGAACTATTCCAAAAGACTAAAACATAAATACTGAGGGGGGAAAAGAGCCCAATAACTTAAAAGAAGTGGCATTTCTAAATACATACAACCAGCAAGAACTTTAGGATCTCCACCCAAAGGAAAAAACTCCAACCCAGCTGTCAAGACAAATTCTCTAAAATTTGAATGAGTTGCCAGTCTAACACGATGGCCATAATCCTGCACAAAAAGCCCTTGTAAATGAACCAATATTTGCAAATGATTAAGTCTTGAAAACAAAATAGCTGATAATAATCTGACCTTATATTGACTAACGCTTTCATTGTAAACAATACAGTGAACAAAATGGAACTTTAGATTTTCTTTGTTCACAAAACATAGCAAGAAGCAAGCTTTTTCTTTGTTCACACAATCAGCATTGTAGATAAATAAAACCATTAGAAAGATAAGCCAAAAATGATGGGGATGATCAAATGCAGCAAAAGAATGACTAATGGCTAAGTCAACCCAACCTTCATATTTTTTTTAAAGCTTCTGTGGAATAAATAGCAAACATATTACACATGCTTAAATTTGACGATTAAAGCTTCAAACAACTGTTCATGAATAGGGCTCCCATTGAAAAGCTGATAATAAGAATCATCGACTAACCTGTAGACGTTTACCTATCGCAATAAATGGCTGCACATCTCCTCGCGTGCCAACAATGAGTATTACTATTTGCAGTGGCGGTATATACTGGTCTGTTGCATCAAGAGGCTCGTCATCAGCAACTGTATTACATGCATAATCAGATCCGACCCCAAGAGTTCGGGGTTCGACATCCCCTGGAACCACAACTTCTACAGTTCCATTATCTTTGACAGTTGCCATTCTGTTCAACAATATACGCTGCATATTTAAAAAAAAAATCAAATAAAAACTCTAACCATGGTTCCATCATCTTCAACAACTTAAAACACCACAATTATAGGAAATAAAAACCTAAATCAACTAGGAACAACTAATCACTGTCCCAAAATTAACTAAAATTATTCCACGTCTTGAATAGCCATCGTAATTAGGAATTGGAGACCGAATATTAGCAGAAGGCTAATAATACCTTCTCCTGATCAGGAAGCTTGTCATCGTAGATTTTTGCAGCCTCTTCAGCAAGTATATTTTGATGCCTTTGCCCCTCAGTTTTGGATCTTTCTAACTTAAGCCGACTCGGAGTTGATTCTGATTTGTTGACACCAGGCTTTTCAGCCCTTGAAGTGTTTGGTGTCCCGCCGCCGCTGATTCCTAAACAAAGAAATCTATAAGCCCATAAAACCAAGAAATGAGGCAAACACAATAAGAATCAAACTGTCAACGGAAATTTCTCATCCCTATGCTCAACAATGTTATCAGAATCTACTAATTAGAAACGAACTACAGAATTCTGTTTTTGACAACGGAATTAAATTCAACAACTTGACGAATTACCGTTACTAACTGAAGCAACATCAACTGCCTCTCTGCTCTCCAATTCATTACCATCACCGCTGGTTTCAACACCAATGCTGATTTCCCCTTCGATTCTTACCGAGATTTCGCCGGAACTCGAAGAGGACGAAGAAGAAGACGAACTCCGTTGCTGCGACTCCGCCATCGCAGCAACCGGCTCCGGCGAGCTCTTCTTGTTCTGATCCAGATCTGACGGCAGATTCTAGAGAGAACAAAGAGAGTGTTTAGTGCGTGGGAGAGTGTGCTTGGATTTTGGAGGGATTTTTTTTTCTTTTTCTTTTTCTTTTT
>Ga0325402_1006244_pt1 | contig 11250 bp, 4 predicted proteins | sample PopdelMetagenome_22_FD_207212 | JGI IMG/M metagenome (GOLD analysis project Ga0325402, IMG submission 207212) | Populus deltoides microbial communities from Bellville, Georgia, United States - Xylem-PdKOR-R3 | ecosystem: Host-associated > Plants > Phyllosphere > Stem > Wood/Secondary xylem...
CTAACAATCTAATTCTTTTTTTTTAGCCAAGGTGGCTAGTACTTGGTACCTACAAAAAGATTTTTTTAAGAGAAAATACAATGATATTTTAGAGAAAGACTCTTAAAATAAATATGCAGTGAAAAATGGAGATCGAGAACCTTCTCTTTTAAGGATTTCATTGGATCTTTATAACCCATCATCTTCTTTGTCTAAGAGAAAAAATGTATCTCACTTGATCAAAGAGAAAATATCTTTGTACGCTTGGACTTAACACTCGGCTAAGCCTAGGAGAGCTGGGTTTAGTAAATCGATGGGCGTCATACATGTTTGGGCTCAGCACTTAAATAAGCTCACGAGAGTTAGATCTGACAAATCATCATACCTATACATGATTGGGTTATGTTCTTAGTCAAGCTCAAAAGACCTGGGTCTAGCAAATCTTCAGACCCATACATAATTAGGCTCAACTCTTGGTCGAGTTTAGAAGAGTTGGGTTTGGTAGTCGCCAAACCCATTCATGCCTGAACTCAGTGCTTGGCTGAGCCCAAGAGAGTTTGATCTGGTAGATCGCTAAACTCATACATGATCGGGCTCAATGCTTAACCGAGCTTAGGAGAGCTAAGTCTAGCAGATCTTCAGATCCATACATGATCGGGTTGAATGCTTGGCCGATCCCAAGGATGTTGGGTTACCAATCGGTCTCTGGTTCCTCTAAATGAGAAACCAAAATAAAATAAAAACAAAAACAAAATATATTGATCCATTAGAAAGTTTATTGAAATACACACAAAAACAAAATATGTTAATCCATCTAAGTCTATATACAATTCCTCTAAGCCTATAAGAATAAGGAAAAGTCACATAATCAATACTATTTTATATGTCAGACAATCATAACACCGAGGTAATATGGAGTATAAAGGGTCTTCCGCAGAGTTATTTTATGACCATCACTAGTCGAAGGTCTATTTTTTTTGTTTATGAAGTACAGGAGGTTGTGCACTTTAAGAGTTTTGATTTAGGACATGCAATGCATGTTTGGTGATACGGTGCATGGTACTTTTTAAAAATATTTTTAAATTGAAAATACATCAAAATGTTATTTTTTTTATATTTCTAACATAAGCATATAAAAAAAAATTGAAAGACACTTAAAAAGCATTAATTTAATGTTTTTTCAATGTGAAAAACACTTTTAAAAGCAGGTTGAACAACATTACCAAACACAATCTCAATTAGATACGATTAAAGTCTGAAATTAATGTCTTCATTACAAGAAGAAGAAAAAAGGTATGGAAACATAGTGTATTCACTAAGGGTGTCAAAAACATTGACTAACTAAGAAAACCAAAAAAACCAAAAAACAATTAATCAAAAACACTAAACTAGGAGAAAAATTGAAAACCCTATTTAAAGAAAACAGAAAAAACACTCAGTTTGGTTCAGTTTTGATTTTAGAAACTGAAACTATGTAAACCAGAACGGATCAAACCAAATGTGAACCAACTTAAAAAAAGGTATAAATAAAAATTTAACCTAACCCTAAAGCATTTCCTTTTTTTTTCATTGACAGCAATTGCACTCTTTTTTGGCCTCTTGCCTCAGTCGTACTCTCCCCCAACCCCTTTGTCATCTCTTTCTCGCTCTCCCCTCTTGATACTTAGAACTTGAGAGATTACCTTTTGTCATATGACTCATATCCCTATTGGTTAACTCTCTCTTGTTCTCCTTTTTTGATCGAATACCCAATTTATTGAACTTTAATTTGTAGAATCTAAAGTAATCTTGCATTTTCTCTTTTAGTTTTTCCTAATTTGGATTTCAACTAGTAGCTATGGTTTTTCTAAAAATTTTAAGTATTTCATGTAATTTAACTGTAATTTTTTTTCTCCTATCTCTTATCAATTTTTATGAGATCTAAATTGAAGAAATACAATAAGACTGATTTTGATTTGGGTCTAGTTATTGAGCTTGAAAGATTTGAGATTTGGGGTTTACATTGAGCTTGTAAGGTGTAAAATTCTCTTTTCTCGTAACATTTAAGTTGCCATTGTTGCATCTAGTTCTTAAGTCATGGAACGAGGAGTCCATTGATTTTAATGTTTACCTTTCTTTTTGACATTTACTGTTAATATTTGAAAATGTTAATGGGGTTATTCTTGATAACTTGAGTTTCTTGGCTAACAATAATCTGGAATGGTATTATTGTTCTTAGTATACAACTTGCTAAGAATGCAAAAAAGAGATTTCTAATCTCTTCATATTATTCTGATGACAAGAACCTAACATTGGTCCGGAAAAAAATCAAAATCAATGCAAAAAATCATTATGGATTTTTTTATGTAATGCATGAAATGATGTCTTTTTTTTATTAGTGATTCTGTAATTATCTAATTTAATAGAATGCCTAAAATCATGTTAGTTTTGAATAATATGTATATTTCTTCTTCTTCACCACCCCTCTATTATTTTGGATTTGAATGTAAGAATTAGCTACAATTTTCACTGATAAAATTTGGCATATGAGAGAGATGGGTTTCATTTCTTATAAGGTACATTATTATTGCATTTATCTAATACATATTAACTTCACCTGGTTTAATGAGATAGTATGACTAAATAGTATTTGTTATTTTCATAGTTTTGAAACCCGGACCGGCCCGGCAGTTCGATCCGAGACCCGGCCAACCCGGGCCTGGGACCGATCCGGGTCTAAGTAAAAAACCGCTGGGGAGTTGGCCCGGCAAAACCCGGTCAACCCGGTGGGTTGACCTAGAACCGGGCAACCCGGGTAAACCTGGCTGAGACCCGGCCTCTCTCTTTTTTAAAAAAATATACATGGACGTGAAACCACGTCGTTTTGGACTCTTATTTTCTATTTCTACATTTTCTCAGAAACCAAACTGAGGATATCAAAGAGCAGGGGATTTCAAAGTAAATCATTTAATAAAAAAATATCTTCGCACCAACAGAAAGAAATTGTAAAGCCCTTAAATTTCAATTCAAAGAAAAAGAAAAGAAGAAAAAATCATAATTTTAGCAAGTATGAAAAACATATAAAATCTCTTCTTGAGTATTAAAAACTCTGTTTCGATGATCTCATGAAACATCAAAAGACTAGGATGATCATCATAATATTTTGAGACCCTTTCGATGCTCTTTTCCTTAATATTTTCTCAAGAAACAAACGGAACCCAGATGAGAACACCAATTTACCATCAAGTCCAGGCGTTTTTCCCATCCACTTGGCACTTGCAAATCAAGGTCCAATTCTTGAGATTCGCTCTCTACAGAATCACCACAACGTTCCTATCATCTGTGTATCTACTCAAAAGCCTTACCAAAGAGCTCACCTTAGCTGCCATATTCACACGAAAAAGAGCTCCTTTTCTTCTTCTTCACAACAGCAGCAGCAGGGCACCCCTGCCTGAAAACGCGCTCCAGCGGCTTCTCCATCAAATATGCCCTAATCTCGACCCTTATCCTTTCTTGGGGCTTGGGGTCCTTTGACTTCTTGTGGAGGATTTTGTCGAGGCTTCCATTGGAGCTAGAGAGACAGAGAGAGAGTGGGTAATTTGTGTTAAAATTTAACACATGTTATTAACAGGTTGTTAATGTATATGAGAGGGGAGTTATAATATAAATAGAGGGATAGATATATGCCATAGGAAAAAAGCGCCTCTCTCTGTCTCTGACTCTCTCTGGCTCCTTTTTTTTTGTTAACCCGGGTCAACCCATCTGACCCGTGACCAGATTATTAGACCGGGTCGGGTTTCAAAACTATGATTATTTCTATGAGCATTTTAGTATCGTGTTAACATTCCTAACCTTTTAATAACTTTTTTCCATAGTTTTTATTAAACTTACAATTAATCATCATTTGATTCATATTATGATTGTTATTTTTTATTCCTGATGGATAATGAAAAGATCCTACACTAAAAGAATCAAATCCTTCAAGTTTAGAACCCAATCCTTCACTTGTTCTAGTTACTACCTCTAGTACAAATAGTAATACTAAAGGTAATAACATCCACCTTCTAGATCTAATAAAAAAAACATTCTAAATTTAGGATCACTTTTAAAAATATGATGTCCTAAAACTCCTCAAACTGTATTTATATATTATGGAAAAGACTATGTTGGTCATACTATACTTAATGGGATAAGTAATATGTAGAATTGTCTAGGTGTATGCAAAAAAAATTCTCTTATGATTGATCGAACGAAAAAAAAAAACTTTGGTTTTAAAACCTAAGCCTAAAATAAAGAGGGATAATAAGGGAGAGGAAGATTTGGTGATTATTAAGACAATATGTTATAATTATAATGAGTGTCGGAAAGCCATGGCAAAAATGATTATACTTGATGAGTCGCCTTCTAACTTTATAAAGAACTAATAATTTAAGTCATTTTGTCGGTTAATGCAACCAAAATTTAATGTTCCTTGTCATTTAATGATTTTGAGAGATTATTTGAAAACATATATGTATATATAAGAAGGTAAAATTAAAGAAAGTTCTTAGGGATTAACGAGTATGTTTAACAATAAATACTTGTACATCAATCCAAAATATTAATTTTAAGTGTTTGACTACCTGTTAAATTGATAATAGTTGGAACTTAAATAAGAAAATTATAAATTTTTATCAAGTTTCTAATCATAAGGGTGAAACAATTGGATAAACGATCGAGAGTTTCTTGTTAGAATGAGAAATTGATAAGATTTTAATGGTTACAATAGACAATACAAGTTCAAATAATTTGATTGTTAAATATTTGAAGATAGTAATAAATGGTTTGAGCAACTAATATCTTGTCAAAGGAGTTCATACATGTTAGATATTATGCACATATTGTTAAGTTATTGTATTTGTGAGATTGTAAGATATTCATGAGTTTGTGGTTAAGATTAGGAATGTAATAAGATTTGTTAGATTTTCTCCTTCTATGCAAATCATATTTAATCAATGTGCAAAGAGGTTGAAAATTGGGAGTAGAAAATCAATTCATTTGGATGCTACAAGTAGATAAAACTCAATGTGTATGATACTAGAAACTGCTAAGAAATTTAAGGTGGTTTTTTATGAGATTAAAAGAAATTGATTCTAGGTATTTGAGTTACTTTAAGGTTGATTCAAAGGGAAGATAAAAAAAAAATTAGGTCCTTATATTTTAGAAAAGTAGGAAAATGTTAAATATTTTGTGAAGTTCTTGAAACTATTTTACACTTATAATTAAATTTCCTGGCTTCTTGTATGTGACATCTAATTCCTTCTGTCATAAATTGATTTCCATGCATATAAACATATCTCAACTTTGTAGAAATGAAGATATTATTTTAGGTGAAATGGCTAAGAATATTATGATAAAGTATCAGAAATATTGAGGGGATGAAGATAAAATTTTTTTTTGTTATATGAGCTATTGTGTTAGATCCACGTTTCAAATTGAAATATATAAGATTTTGTTCTGGATGATTATATGATGTTGAAAATACTGAAATTTTACAAAGAAAGTTACAGATACTTTGTTAAGGTTGTATGAGTATTATATGAAAGTTGATGAGGAAGTAGAGATTATGCATGATGCTGAAATTAGTAGAAATAAACATGATGTTAATGTTGATTCGATTATGATATATGATATGTTAAATGACTTGACTTTTCAATTTAAAAAACATTTAAATGAGGAAGATGATGTGGAGAGGAAAAAAAAAAGATTGAGAGGTATTTAGATGATGCTTTTAATGATCCTAATGATTCCAAATTAGATATTTTAGTTTGATAAAGTCGTAATGTTATAAAATATAAGATATTTTCTAAGGCAGCACATATGATGGAAATGTCGGTATCTACTATTTGTTTTTTCTGAAGCAACCTTCAACACTAACGGTTGTATATTATATCCATTTTTTTCTTTATCAATAGTGCAAGTAGTTTTTTTTTTTAATCAAAATTGGTTGTATTTAACATCAATTCCAATCAACATTAGAGCCTTCATGGATTATATTGAAAATTCTGATATAATGAGTTAGATGATTTGTCTTACAAATTTAAAATTTGTTATTTTAAATTATAATTTCTTTAAATATATTTAATCTAACATGTTTAATTTATGATTTTGCAGAATTTGATAAAAGTTGATATTCTATAATGATTGTAACCATTGTTGGTGATGTTTGTGAAATGATGGAATATAATTATTTTAGGCAATTGACTTATTTTACCTTGTTCATTCCCTTATAATTTTGCATTGATAATTCTTTTACTAATCAAAATCTAGTTTATTGCTAATTTGCCCGGGTGTTTTTATAGCATTGACTTTGCATGATATTTTGACTTTTATTGTTGTTGGACTTTCTAGATTCTATTGTTACTGGATTGTTTTACTTCAAACTGTGATAGATATTTTTGTTAAATTTATGCTAATCTAGATTTTTTTTGTATTAGATTTGCTTATCTGTTGCTAATGTATTTGTTTATTTCTAGTATGAACCTTTATTAACTTGAGTTGTCTATATTTTCTTAGTCTTTATAGTATGGTTTTTTTTATTGGACCAAAACTTTATTCTTATATACACCTATAAACAAAAAATAGAAGGCTCAATAGAGTCATAGTAACACAAATTTGATCATGCATATTGTATAGTGTAATGAATTCGCCTTGTAGGAAAAAAAAATTCAAATGTCTAATTGGATTCTTGTTAATTTTAATTTTCAATTTAGTAATGGAGTTGGGATGGTTTTGTCAAAAAGCCTAATAAAAAAAAGTTTGCTTAAAAAGCTTATAAAGAACAAAACTTAACTAGAAATTACTAAAGCCCAATTTAATATAGGTTCATTTAAAAAAACCAAAAATAATCTCATTTAATAGATGTTGGGTTTTCTGGTTTTTAATCCAAAAAAAAATAACCTATACTTAATCGAACTAGTTTGGTTTGAACTGGTTTTTGGTTTGGTATGAGACATACTCTCAAGAAATAACATCTCCTGATTTGGTTGGATTTTGGAACCCAAATTGAATCAGACCAAATCATGAACACCCTTAATATTCATTGTATAAATTCCTTGTAAATAGTATTAAAAGAATTTGAAATTTGTTTGTCTTTTCCATGTGAAATAACATTATTTTTAAAGTGTTGTTCGTTTTCATTACAAAAAAAATGTTATTAGATTAGAAAAAAAAAGAATTTTTATAATTATACAACGATGCCAAGAATTGCTTTAATTTTTTTATGAGAAACAAATAAATGAAAACATTGCATATTTGTTTATAGTTTTGCAAATAGTCATACATCATAACTATTTGAGTTTTGTTCAAAAGATACAATAAAATTTTGAAAACACTTGTCGTTTTACTAGACACCATAAAAACATTAATTATTAAACTCGAACTGGTTTAAGAAGTCAAATTTAGACTCAATTGACCTGAGATTTGAACCAGTTTGGATTAAAGAAAAAATAAGGTAAGGAGTTGACTCAGCCTAAAATCTAGGTTGACTCGTGACCCGGTTGACCAGGTAAAACTCGGTGAAATTCTATGATTGACCTTACTTGTTGCTTAAACTTTCAAACTTTTATGTATACTCTTAAACTTTGAAGTTACATTAAGCACAACATTGAAGCATTTAAGATAAACAAAACCCACAAAGAAAGAAAGAAAAAAGTTGTTAAAGTAAGATATCAAGAAAAATTGAACTAAAACTCACTTTTCACAATCAAAATAAAAAAAAATGGGGGAAATAGAGCAATAAATAGATGAAAGAGACATTATTTTTAGATTTGACAAGAAATACGTTGGAGATAATAGAGGTTGGTGGAGATCAAGGGCATTTATTAAGGTGGCAATATAAGAATTGAAAAGACGAGAGCTCTTAAAATAATAATAATAATAAAAAAACAGAGGAGAATTTGGAGTAATTTTGGGATGAAAGGTTATGATTTGGATTTAACTTGTTTACAACAAGAAAAAGAAGGTTGGGGGATAGGGAGGAGTGTTAAAGAAAATTTATAATCTAATGTCCTAAGATGATTGTATTTAAACGAGGGTAATGACTTATTATTTTTTATTATTTATCCTGTTTGTTTTTATATTTTAAAAGCATTTTTGAAAAAATTTAAATTTTTTTTATTTTTTTCTTTACTTCAAATTAATTTTTATATATATTTTTAGATCATTTTGATGCGTTGCTATTAAATATAATTTAAAAAATAATTACAGCTATATTTTTAAAGAGGATAATTTAATGGATTGACTCTCTTGATATAAGATTTGAAATTTGCCCTAAATCTGGCTTTATAAATACAATAAAAACATTGTCAATCACTTCAAAAAAAAAAAATCGAACAATATTAGAGTAGCATATTCGGTTTTGAGATAAAAGAAAAGAAAAGGAGGAAGTAATATTAAACATGGTTGAGACTGGAGGTTACTGAATGGATCCACATTCAAGGCCTTACAAATACTTCAGTCACGATTAATTTGTGGTTTGGAAAAAAAAAAAAAAAGAGTATTTATAAACTTAGCATCCTTAACCTCCAAGGTAATTTTGCACCGCCAGTCTCCCATCCGCGTAAACCTTGTTAAGCTTTTGAAAACTTAGCCGTGGAATATACACGTGTCTGTGGCCAACTTATGCCACATGGATAGGCCTAGGACGGTTGAAGGAGATATAAAATGTGTTTGGTATTGCGGTAGCTATTGTGGTTATAGTTTGAAAAAAATTATTTTATAAAAAGTACTTTTAGTTGAGGTTGATTTGAAAAAATAGGTGTTTGGTTAAAACTGTGGTTGAAATTGAAATTGAAGAAAAGGTAGTTTAATGAGTTTGGTTAAGAATGCTTTTGAAATTGAGGTTATAAAATAATTTTAAAAAATATATATTAATATTAATAGTTTTAAATTTAAATAGAGTAGAATTAACTACTCCTATTACATCATGAAATAAATAATACTTAATATAAAATATTTTTTATTATTCCATTAAACTATTTATAATTCCATTGCATACAAAATTCAGCCGATAAGAACTACAGTTTTCATAATTTTGTGAGCGTGTAATAAAATCAGATAAAATATTATCAGGTATAAAATTGATATTACAGTGCGAATGAATTTAATTTACTCTATACTAGTTTTTCAGGAAAAAAATATTGTTCACTCTAAACTAGTTTTTTTTTAAATTGTTAAAAAAATTAACACACTGAAGAAAAAAAAAGCACGTGAACAGTGCAAAGTGAATTGCACTGTTCACATGAACAGTGCAATTCACTAAACAGTGTGTGTTGCACAGGTTGAAACTCATAAAAAAAACTGTATTTTACTGCTTCTGAAAAATCATGGTCCTGCCGCATATAAATGGCGGGACCCATGTATTTTGATTGTTTAACTATTTGTAACCAAACGGTCATTTCATGCGTTTTTAAAGAAACGCGAACGCTAACGCTAACGCGTAGCCAAATGGCTTCTATTCAAAGATAGTTTGTTTTTTTAAAAAAAAAGTTTTTAAAATTTTAATTTTTTTTAATTATTATTTTTTTATATATTTAAAATTTTTTATATGTTGATATTGAAAATAAATTTTAAAAAATAAAATAAAAATATTATTTTAATATATTTTTAAATAAAAATATTTATAAAATAACCGTTGTTACAACGGTACTCTACTAAGCAGCCTTCACCAGATAAACTGAAATTGGGACGAGGGGGGTTGACTATCCTGACATCATTTTGCCATTTTCATGAAGCTCTCTTGGAAATAGAGTTATCAGATTTGATTCCTTTTTCTTTTTTTTTTCCTTTCATGTATATAAGATTATTAAATATTTTGTAAATTGTGTTCCTTCCTTATGCATAAACATGAGATTTTATCATTATTCATGGATATCATTTTTATATAAAAAATAAAATTAAAAATTTTAATATACAAATTAATTTCTCATATTTTAAAATGATAGCGTATCACACAAAAAATAAACAGATTTGAACGTGTTATTGGTTATTTTTTTAATTTTTCTTTTCATTTTAGTTGGTTTTGAATTTTCAAATAAATGAAGATTAAGGTAATTTATGAAAAAGATGGTAGAAAAAAATATTATGGTCAATAAAGAGACTTCCTCTCGTCTCTAATTATGCCATGTGCTGCTAATCACAATCCAAATCAAGTCCTCTCAAGAAAAAAAAAATAATTTAAAATATAAGTCCAGAAAAGTCTTTGGAACGCAGTTCAAAAGGTGTTTTTTAAAAATTTAAAATTTTTTATATAAAATTAATTTTTATATATTTTTAAATTAATATCAAAACAATTTTTTAAAAATAAAAAAATTATTATTTTAATATATTTTTAAATAAAAAATACTTTAAAATACCCCAAAACTATCTCTAACCTCTCGTAGAAGTAACTTCTAATAATAATACATAAATCCAATTAAACACAGCACACACATGAAAAAAATCTAAATATCAAGTTGATTGAATAATAATAACTGGTGAGGTTTTAGATTTGTTTCTTAAATGTTACCAGTTTAAATCTCATAAATTTCAGAGTTATTGAAGACTTACATGGTCGTTAATTTCAAAAATCGTGAGATTAGTTAAGGTACGCGTAAGCTGATCCAGATACTCACGTTAATCTAAAAAAAAAAACTATAAACCTCAAATTTCTTTTCCTTACAAACATTGAGTATTTCAATAGATTTTGTAGATCATAATCATACGATAAGTTATGAATTGAACACTATTCTCTTTTTTTATGGTAATAATATATTTTTATTTTTCTTCATCATTGTAATCAGTAGTATAATTATAAAATATTTGTACTTTAAGTAAAAAATAACAAGCAACTTAATAGGATTATAATTATAATATCTTCAAATAATTATAAAAATTACTACAAATAACGCATTAAAATCCAAACCTGATAAATTATTATTATTTTTTTCCACTCTTCAAACACTATAATTTAAAAGTAAATTGATAGGTGAACAAGAAAAAAAAAAAAGAAAACGGTCAAGCAAATTAAGAAAGACTTGGTTGTTTGCCTAGTTCTTGAATTTAAGACAAGTCAATAGACGCGTTGGGATCAAGCCCTACAAGGCAAGGCAAGGCAAGGCAAGGCAAGGCCAGGCACAAACGACAGACTCCAAAGTCTAACTATTTCCTAAATTCCCGAATTGTCCACGCTGATTTAACCTCCAGAAGGGAGTCAAGACCAAAGAAGGATGGGGATTTTAGTCAATTGACGATTAACATTTTTTTTAATATTAA
>Ga0325402_1006248_pt1 | contig 11248 bp, 7 predicted proteins | sample PopdelMetagenome_22_FD_207212 | JGI IMG/M metagenome (GOLD analysis project Ga0325402, IMG submission 207212) | Populus deltoides microbial communities from Bellville, Georgia, United States - Xylem-PdKOR-R3 | ecosystem: Host-associated > Plants > Phyllosphere > Stem > Wood/Secondary xylem...
AGAAAGGCAAGGACATGGAAAAATGATAAAACGACATGATCAAGTCCAAATAAAGACATGCAGCGTACGAGATGGTTGGATTTTAGGTAACATTCACAGCTTCATATGCTGCCACCACTCATTTTGACAGAACGTAGGGAATCAGAGATTCTATCAGAAAGCAAGCACCGACATCCCTTTCCAGTCTCTCGAAGCACCTGTATGGAATTGTATTCTACACAGGATAATATTGTTTTTAAAAATAATTTTTTAATATTTTTAGATAATTTCAATATTAAAAGTAATTATTTAAAAAATAAAAAAATATATTTTTTAATATATTTCTATATAAAAAATACTCGTACTCCCACCCAACTGTTGTTGCATGGAAGTGGTAGGTGGTGTATCAAATCACTCATAAGTTTATCATTAGGTAAATTACATTTTTCAATGCCCATCAAATCTCAAGAGGAAAGTCTTTGAATTCTATCTAATCTTTATAATATAAGTGATAAATATTGATTTAAATTGATAATAACTAAACACGTGTTCTTATGGGTTTTGAATTGATGCGGTGGCCAAGTCATTGATGATCAATGTAATTTGTTTTTATTCAGTCTATATATAAAATAAGTGTGAGACATAAATTTACATTTTTAACGTCAAATGATAATTCAAGATATTTTTCAAATTAAAATATATTTTTTTAAAATATTTTTTTAACCATAGTTTTTAGATATACATGATAACTGTTGTTTTTTAAAATATTTTTTCTTTTAAAATACATAATAACGGTTGTTTTTCAAAATACTTTTTCCTCTAAAATACATCTAAAAAATATATTTTTTTATTTTTTAAAAATATATTATTGATATCAGTATATCAAAACGATCAAAAAATATAAAAATTAATTTAAAAAAAACCAAAAATTTTAAAAACATGATTCTAACTGCTTTTTCAAACAAGCTTTTAATCTTAATATTTAGAATCTCAAGTATACATGTCATTAAGAGTTAATTTTAAATAAATATTTTTATATATTTTTTTAAAAAATCTCATTAGGAGTTGCATTATCTGATTCACGAGGATGGAGTGGACAAAATCTTCTTAGTTCACATGTTTAATAATCTTAGCACAGTTGTCTATTTATAGGTGGGCATATATTCAAGTAATTAATTATTATTTATTTAAAATAAATACAAGCTAGTTAACTTAATAACTTAGTTCACTTTTACTCAATTTAAAACTATTTTTAATATTAAAATGTAGCATCAAACGTTCTTGAATGCTTTTGAATCGAACATTTGAATTGTTTGCAGTCAAATCAGTTTTTCTTTTTATAAGAAGGGGGTTTTAACTTTTAACGTGTATTGTGGAATATTTACACAACAAATTTAATTCGGTCTTCAGGCAATATGAACCCTGAATTTCCCACAAGGACTTGGTCACGGGCTAGATACTTTTCCATCCCATCAGAGATTAAATATTCTTCCACAAGGACTCTGTAATTTCCTTGAATTTTCAGTTTCAATTTGTTTGATTTGATAATTGAGAAAGTGGAAGAGCTAAAATAATGAAGGATTGAATCTGTTCAAAGGCAGAGATTTTGTCAAAATCTTAAAGGATTCTGCCTGGAACTCTCAAGAAATACAGTCCCTGCTTCTAGATTGGACGTAGTGCGTTCAGAACTTCAGATTCTTACCCCATCTATATTTTATTGCTATATGTCCATTTCTCCAGCAGCCTTCAGCTCATGATGTGGAGGACAGAGCAACGATAAGAAACTAGGCTTCGGCTTCTCCATCAACCCTTAGGCCCATTTGAACAGCCGAGCTTTAGCTATCATGCTGTGGGTTTAACCCTACATCCACAGGATGGCACAGAAGCGCTCTCTCTCTCTGTCTAACTGTATGGCTATTTTTTTTTTTTTAATAATAGGTGCTTATGGTGGGTGAATTACACCACACACCCTTGAAATTTATTTGCCTTTTTTCGGGTTGTATTTTAACTTTCACTGGAAATCTAGTGATTGATTGCTTTGTTGACTGCGCAAGGCTGTTCAAGACTGTTAATCATATGGAAAGTAACTAGTTTGTATAAACTTGTGTTCTTTCTTAGTCACAGATCATACAAAAAGAAGTTGTGATTATGAGGGTAACACCTCTCGGAGGAGGTGCTCAGCTCTTCTTTCCTGAATTTGAAACAGAAATTGGTTGTGTAGTGGATGCAAGGTAATACGATTGTTTATCATGTAGCTTTATATATTAATCGTGGGAAGCATATTTGACAATCTGAACAAAACGCTTGGAAATTATACCATTTTTTTTCCTATTAAAGCAAAATTTTGGTAGCTCGGGCGAAACTGCAAGTCGACCTTCTATTTGGGAGTTATTAGACAGGAGAGAACCATCATACATTAATGATTCTTCGTGAGGATTAAATCACAGAAAATTGTTTTGCCTCTGGAAATCAGCCAGAGTGAACTGCTAACGAATGATGAGCAGATTTTTTTTACCTATAACAATGATGTGCAAAGCGGATGAAGCAAGCGGCAATGAGGAGCACGATTTCCTGTGAATCAGCTTTTGATGTTCAACAGAACTAGGATGGTTCCACAGTGCTTGGGATTTAATGAATGCAAAAACAATTTTTCAGCATGGCAGAAGTGTATTAGGTGTCAACTTGCATCCCAGCTTCCTTTCATGCAAGCCCTTAAATTTGAATGCTCGACAGTTCTTCAACAACCTTATTTATGGTCTCATTCGACTTTTCACTGCCAATTTTGTCTACCTCAGTCGATTCATCGCCACCCTTGTTGAAAGCTTCAATGGGTTCTTCACTACTGTTCTCTCCAGCCTTGTTGGGTTCTTCACTAACCTTTTCAGCAGCTTTAACTTCCAAAGGCCCAAGCTTTGCTTCAACATCCTTGACTTTGAGGATTAGAGATCTCGCATCCCTAGCATCTGCTAGTCGACCAGGGGATGACTGTCATAAAGCATGAAAAATGTTGCTGCCGGTTAAGTATTGCCAGGAATTTTACATGCCACATTTGACAAATACAATAAAAGAAAACAAATTGTGTACTGCATTGCAGTAGGTGTTCCATGATCAAAATAAATTTCATCATGCAGTTCCCTCGTAACAAATCAAACCCACTGATGAACAACAAGCAAAAAACCCATATACAAAAGTAGCTTGGAAAATAACAGCATCTGCCACACGACCCTACCCAATGTGGAAAAGCTCCAAACAACAAAAACAACCAATTCTCAAAAGCTTTAAGCATTGATCCAACAAATGTTAAAAATTATGTACGAGTGTGGGAATGCACACCTCGATTCATGTCCTCAAGTCCATTCACAAGACCAGAATGGGCAAGGCTTTGCTTAAAGACATGCGTTCAAAAACTAAAATAGCAACTAGTGGCAGTACAAGTTAGTATATACAGCCACTCAAGATTTGTCATAGTGAAAAAGAGGAATGACAAAGGTTCTTGAACATGCCTTTTGAGTTATGAGGAAACAAAAACATGGGCACCATGGATGTTCAAAAATTGTATAAGCAAAACATCATAGAATCAACTAAGACTCACCTCCACTATTTGGTCAACACGTTTTTTCAGATCCTCCTCTGATCCTCCCTTGTGAATACTTTTAAGAGTATATAGCAAGTGTGAAAGGAGATTGTCGGAACGATGTTGCTGAATTATAGAATGAGGCATAGTGGACTGACAACCCACTGCATAGAAAGGACAGCTCACAATCTTCATAGGACAGACAGTTATGCAGTGCCGATCCATTTCACGTCTCATGATGTTTTCTGAGCACTGCTGCTCACATGGGATTATTTTGAATGGACAAGCTAAATCATGCTTCTCCAAATGGCTTGCACAAAATACTGTTGAGCACCCCTCATTTATGCAGTTCATGGTCCTAAATCCACAGTTGACAACATGCTCAACAAGCTCTTCAGCAGTGTTGAACTTCTTGTCACAATGAAAAATGTTCTTGAAGTCAACATTCTTAACCAAAATCTGTGCAACCGCTTCTCTCCTGTCCAACAACCAAAACCCATTTATTTCCATCTCTTGCACGAAATCATCTATTTTATCTTCTCTCTTTTCACTCAGTAACCATCCTGAAACCCGACTAAACAAATTCCTTTTCAAACTCGCAAAGTCATCAACCATGTTAGAAATGATATCATATGGATGGTCGGACACCTCCCCATCTAGATCACCTTCTAGTACAACAGATTCCGCAACAAAACTTTCACTTCTCTGGGTCAGATAATCAACCATTTCTTTCCTAATATCAGCAGCCACAGAACCAGGGTTCCTAAACATATCCCCAGTTGTGTTATCAACACAGGCCGAGGATAATCCAGGGAGAAAAGCTTGAGCTATCTTGCGAACTATTTCTGTGTCATAGAGCTCACAATGAAATGTGAGTCCTCTCTCTTTCTCATCTTCTCGCACAAGCTCCACATCATTTGTAGGAAGATCCATGCTTATGATTTCACCTACATTAAAGTTCATTCCACAAACCATGAATTAAAGCCAATAAACTATCATACCCACCCACCAATCAGTACCAAACGAATGTTAAAATGCTAGAATCAATATCATGTTTAATTTCAAGCAATCAAATGTGAATTTCTGCAAATCTCGTTGTAAAATTGTTGGCCTTTGAGAAAGACACAAACTTTACCACTTGAAAAACAAAAAAAAAAAAATCCCATTAAAAAACCCTTCACACTCTTGTCAAATCACCTCTTCTTTCTTTAAAATCTATCCATAAATCCTTAATGTACTTTTCGTGATGAGTTAAGAAGAAAAAACATCAAGAGTTTTACCACATACACAGTAAGATACTTTAAAGAATAAAAAACACTAGAATTTGCATTTACCTGGATTTATTTTCCAAATATGATGCTTTAGAGATCTGAACAGAGAAAATCACCAAATGGGATCTTAAAATTTTAGGATTATTTTCTCCATCTGTCTATTTTTAGCACCGTATGTGGCAGAGTTTTTAGCCCTCTCCCTCTCCCTCTCCCTCTCCCTCTCTCTCATTTGTTATGTACGTTGTTAACTGTTATAAACGATCCTTTAGTTGCTGACCACGTATTTACTAATTGACTGTTATACCCCTCACGTTTAAGCTGTAAAGGCCAAGCCTCTTAGGTTGCTTTCCATAAAAAGAAAGGCATTAGGGACATTTCCTATCACGGGACCATGCATGTGGACGGTCCAGATTGAAATTGAATAAATTAAAATTAAGGTGAATTTTCTCCATAACATTTTTACTAGTATTTTTCTCGGCAACCATACAGGAATTGGGGTTTTTCAGAGAAATTTTTTCGAAGAATAATTTTTTTGTGGTGCTTTTTGGTTGAAAAGAGAAGAGTTCTGCAATGGCAACAGCTACATTTCCACCACCGCCACCGTTTTACAGACTGTACAAAGATTATATTGAAAACCCTAAATCAGCTCCAGAACCTCCTCCTCCTATTGAAGGCACTTATGTGTGTTTTGCTAGCAGTTACACTGTAATCTCTCTTTCCCTCTCATTTTTCTCGAATTTTTTGCTCCAGTTTTGGAATTGCTTCGAAAGGGAATGAAAAAGATGGTGATTTTAGTGTTTATGGAGATGTTGGGGTTCCGGTTTTGCACATTGTGTGTGTGCCTAGAGGATTTCCTTGTTTCTGTACTTTTGGGAATTAGGGTTTCTCATTGGTGGTTTTATTTTGTTGTTTTATTTTAGACTGATGATGTGCTTCCAAGCTTAGAAGAGCAGGGAGTGCGACAACTGTACCCAAAAGGACCAAATGTTGGTATGTTTTGCATCTACTTCATTGCTGCTTGATTGTATTTTTTTTATGAAAGTACACAATAATAATGATACAATTGAGGAATTTTAATGCCTGCTGTATTTGCGAAATATTGTTTATTTTCGTTTTTAATTAAAAAGATTTCTCTATTGAAGGTTGAAAGCTTGTAAGGCCACTAGGTGAATGTTAGGCTATTAGTTTGATCGTTGCGCGACGGAATCTTTTCATGGCTGTTTGAGTGATTTCTATGGAGTTTTGATGCTAAAAACTTACACCTAGAAAGCAACTGCATAGCGGATAACCATTCTATATTGTGTACTCTAGTTCCTGATAATACAACAGGGACAATCCAAATGAAAAAATTCTACTTAGACTCACCAAAAAAAATAAAATGTATGGGGATGTATTGTGCCTGCTATTATCCTTTTCATATCGAGCTCCTTATATGGTCTAGGATTTGCTTAATGTTCTGCAAAGGGACAGCAAAAGACATTCTTGGTAAGAAATGGATGTAAAACCGCTCCTTATCCAGTTGTTTCCCCATAAATGGATGTTATTGTTTCTTCTCTTTGTTTCTTTCGTTCTTTCTTTCTTTCTTTTTAATGATTGTGGTCTCTTGATATGCAAAGCTGCAGGCTGATTGATTTTCTTGTTTACTGTAGATTTCAAGAAAGAACTGAGGTCACTTAATAGAGAATTGCAGCTTCACATTTTGGAGCTTGCCGATGTTCTTGTTGAGAGACCTTCACAATATGCTAGGAGAGTGGAAGACATTTCCCTTATCTTCAAGAATTTGCATCACCTTCTCAATTCTTTGCGTCCCCATCAGGTGAAGTGCTTTTGAGGTATCTTGCATACTTTGTTCTGATTCTGTCTGAGAATTACATTCACTGTGTGAATGGTTTCCCCACAGGCTAGGGCCACATTGATTCATATTCTAGAGCTTCAGATACAACGTCGTAAACAAGCTGTGGAGGATATAAAGAGGTATCTTCTTGAATATCTTATTTAATGTTTGGAGCTTCTTGCAAATAATAGTCCTTTTTTTTAATTAATTGCCAAAGCATCTTGAATGAGTTTCTTTCATTCTTTTAACATCTTTAGTTCATGGTTAACCCTGAATAACATAACCACCTTATATCCTTTTGAGACTGAGGAACATGGGACTGGGGAAACAACATGCTGGTATAGTTTCTTGAAAAGTGATCTGGATCTGGCAGGCTGTGTTGGAAAAACATTTGAGCAATTTTTACCGTGGCTGGAAGGTTTCTATCTCATATGCAAGGAAACATTTATCAAGGTGGAAAAACGTTTCCACATTGTATTAGGCATATCGGTTTCCTCCTTTGATGACCTGTATCGAAGTCTGAACTATAGCGTCACTCTGCAACAATGCCCTCTTCCAAAAGCAAGATTGCATTAATCACTAGATCTAAATTGGTTGTGTTTTTTACAGTTGGTGGATTATCTTTATCTAGGCTGGTATTATCCATGCTTGGTTATTTTCCTATTATGATATGGAGTGTTCGTTATTGACTGACAAGGGTTCATCTTTCTATTCACGTTAGTGATATTCAAATTGTAAATATGCTGAAACATCTCCTCCTTACCACTTCTTCCTTCACTTGTCTAGGCAGAGAGAAGAGGCGCAGAAACTCCTCAAGGAGGCTCTCGGAACCCTAGCTGGGCAGTAGAGCATGGATTTTAGGGTTCATGTGCTGCCCACCCTGTTAGTTGGGTCGCCCTGCTCGTGGAATTTTTCCAAAAGGCTCGTAGATTGCAGATTCAACTGGCATCTCAAGAGGGTCTCTTCATATGACAACCATTTATTTTTTCATTTTCCATTTCGCAAACAGATTAGTTTCTGCACTACGTGTGAAATTGTAGTTTAACAACTAAAGAAGCTGCTTTAACAAAGTAAAAGATTGCCTTCACTGACTCGAGAAGCGTTTAATTCTTCTGCAGTAAGGTATTGACATTGATGTCAACAATCAAACATTTCATCAAATCTTAGATTCTCTAAACCCAGTTATGAAGAGCCAATAGTTAACTAATGACACCGAACAAAACCTTAATGTTCGTTTCAATTTGGACTCGATTGAAACATTAAAAAACTTAGACATTTTTTAACACACACTCTCTCGATCCCTTTAAATGATATTTTGAAAAAGGAAGTAGATTAATTGTTCTTTTTCAGAAATTATTTTGACATTTTCATGTGGATTATAACCTAAGTCTTATGGTATAAAAAATAATTAAGTAGTCATTTGATCAACTTTAACCGTACTTAATTTAGTTTTTTTGTGTTTTGCTGATAAAATTTTCAGGTTTTACCTACTTCTCCTTTACTCTATTTAGTTAATTAACTGTGTGACTGCTTCCTAATTGAGTGCTAAATAGACACTAATTTCACATTATCTAGACCTTTCCTTTTAGGTCACTTGAATTTTGAGTTGTTTTTTAGCTTATTAGTGCAAGGGAAATGAACTAAATTTGCTAATTTTTGTAATCTTTTATTATTATTTAATCATGAAGATAGAATTAAATTTCTGCTGCTGTGGGTTTGGATTATTTATTTATCTGTATTAATATTTTTGTTGCTGGAGATGTCAATAGAGTTGGCGATAATAGGGGAAGATGGGATTGTACAGGCATCATAGGAGAAACCTTTATTCGGCACAATCAAAGATATTGCTGTTGGCACTAAGTGTATTCGCCTTATGGTGGGACGGGCTTGTTTCTTTCGGCTGCTTCTGAATTCAAGCTTTTATGTATATGCTTGTTATTTTTACGGTGTTTTATATATCCACTAGGTTTGTAGGGTATTCAGTGGACCGTGAAATTAATCGTGGTACACGCAAACTGATCCGGACACCCACATAAATAAATAAAAATATATTGCTATTGTCTCGTGGAATGGTAAGTTCCATGAGCGGTCTTCACGGTTGAGTATTTTATATAAAGTATTTAGAATTATAGTAATAATTGTTTTTTAAATAATATTTTTATTAAATATTATTTAGATTGTGTTTTCAAATTTCATGAGCTATCTCCGCGATTAAGTCTTTTTATTCTAACTATTAAAATCTAAATTTAATTAAAACATGACGTTATGAAAACTCATAAATTCATTTCCTAACTTGTTTTGAGGTTAAAAACATTCATATCAGTCCCTAAAAACTATAAAACACATTAAACTAAATGATAAAACCCAAGCTTGATGAAATTAACATAACATTAACATTATGAAAACTCGTATATGATCATAGGTTTATTTGTTTTTTAATAAATATTCATAAAAAGATGAAAGTGCAGTTTTACAAACTAAAACTAACATCAACACAAAAACAATAAAAAAAAATTCCATAGGTGAATATTAACCTATTTTAAAAAATAATTTTTTACAAGTACACGCACATAAAAAGATAAAAGCATAAGAAATAGTAATCATGAATAAATAGTATAATGTACATTATTTAATTTCATTATTAAATAATAACCTGCTTTAAAAATAAATAAATTTTTACACTACGTAAAAAGAAAAGAAAATAAATTTTATAAAAATGAAACAAAAATACATTAATGAATAGTAACTATTCATGCATAGTATAATGTGAATTATTTTGTTTCCCCTCTCTTAGCTCTAATTCAAGCAAACTTCAATATCTCAAGCTAAAAACTCTCTCTTTTTTCCCTCTCTCAATCTCAGGTCCCCTTCTTGTGTCTCTTCTTTCACTATTTATATAGAGGGAAAGTCTTCCAGAAACTCTTCTAGGTGGCTTGATTAGGACCCTTGATCTGTGAGGAAGAATCCTAGCCCTTAATGTAACTTGTCCCATTGAAATTAAAAGGCAAGGTTGTTAATTCCGATTTATTTTTCAATTAGAATGGAATGTTTTAGTTTCGGAGTGTTTCGACGTGTCGTTTCGAGATTGTATTGTTCATATATATATATATATATATATATATTCAACAAACATAATTCAAATTCAAGATAAATTAATTATAAATTATACAATACAAACATAATGCCAAACAAATATAATTTTAAAATTTAAAATATTTCTAAATAGTCAAGATTAAATAGATTTTTAATTTAAAGCAATTCAACTTAAACAAAATATCAAAATATTATGAAAGTAAAATGTTTTAACACAAATATTTTAAATATAAAGTTAGGTTAATGTTATCAAGGCTAATGGAATCTAAAGCATCCTTTATTTTGCTCAAATTTCTAAAAAGTATAAATATGAAAAAAACAACATGAATATAAACCATATATATTAGTGATAAATCTAATTTTAAAAAATTAATATCATTGTTAATAAAAATAGTAATAATAATTTTCAATATTATTATTAATATCATTGTTATTGAAAATTGTAATGAAAAAAAACTTTTTATAATTGGATGATTTAATTAATTAAATTGAATAAGATTTAATTTGATTCAATGACTTTTCAAGAGCGGAACGGAACATGTAGAATGAAACAGGAACATTCCGGGTGGAATTTAGTCAAAAAATCCAAAACAGACCGAGATTTAAAATAAAATAAAATTTATTCTGTTTTGTTTTATTTTTTAAATTAATATGAAACATTTCCATCATTTCAGGTGAAATGAAACAAAATTGACAACCTTATTAAAAAGTATTACCGACCAGCCTTTTTTAGCCTCATTTTGCAATGGTTTCACTCATCATTTCAGCATGGAAAAGAGTGGTGACGACTGATGAGGGAGGAGGGGATGTCAGGGAAGGGAAGGGGTTTTTTTTTTTTGTGGCCATGTTAGGGTGTGTGGGCGGAAGGATAAAATTCCATCATTTGGGAAGGGGTGCAGCCGTGCAGTAGAGAAAAAGGAAGACGATGAGCTGGACATGCACTAAAACGGTGTCGTTTTGGTGCTTCTTCTATTTTAAAACAGCGTCGTTTCTGTTAAAGGAGGGAGTTTCTTTTAAAAAAAGTTTTTCAGTTTAAAACGGTGTTGTTTTGGTGCTTCTTCTTTTTCAGTTTCTTTTTCTTGTTATTGGTTTTTTTAATTAATGCTTGCTTATGTAAGAATAAAAATATGCAAAAATTATAATAACACTCCAAATAATAAAAATTTAGAAAAATTACAGAAATCAAAGTTAAAGCGTGATTTAAAAAAAAACACTTTTTTTTAGCAATTTTGTTTCTTCTTTAGACAAGAAATTTTTTTCCTTTTATTTGTTTTTTATAGGAGATCAAAATTGAATTATAATAACCAGAATGAATAAAAAATATATAATATTTTTTAAAATAATCTAAAAATAAACATAAAAATTAAAAAATTAAAAATTGTACAAAATTATTTCGTGACCTCTAATTTATAAAGGGTTTATAGCAGTGTAGTACCGGTTGTTTTTTAAAGTTTTTTTTTATTCCAAAACATATTAAAATAATATTTTTTATTTTTT
>Ga0325402_1006251_pt1 | contig 11245 bp, 4 predicted proteins | sample PopdelMetagenome_22_FD_207212 | JGI IMG/M metagenome (GOLD analysis project Ga0325402, IMG submission 207212) | Populus deltoides microbial communities from Bellville, Georgia, United States - Xylem-PdKOR-R3 | ecosystem: Host-associated > Plants > Phyllosphere > Stem > Wood/Secondary xylem...
TAAGATAGAATCAAACTAGTTATTGTTAATAAAACTCGCACATTTATATTTCAGAAATATAGAAAGAGAAAATTCTATGATTGAGCTACCAAAATAGCATAAAATGGGTTAAAAAAAGAGGAACAAAATGCCTCACTTTGAATTGAAAAATTAGAATTTATTTATTCTTCTAAATCTAATTCATTGAAATTACATTCGGTAAAATAAATAAATAAAAAGAAAAAAAATATCACAAATAGAACCATTAATTGCTTCACACATCAAAGGAGTACTGTCTTTTAAAAGTAAAATATACTTTCACAATTAAATCTTAAGTTTTATTTTTGTATGAAAAAAATATTTCTTAATTCTTTAAATAATTTCTATTTTTTAAATAAATATTTCTTAATTTTATTTGTTTTTCTTTGTTCATCTTTTCATTTGACAAGTTATATATACAAATATATGTTTTGTTTTTGTTTGTTTTGTTTAAATTAATGACCCTAAAATAAATCTTTTATTTTTTTAGTTAATTTTAATATTCTTTTTTCATGAATGATAACTGTGACTAAATATTCATCAATTTTTATTAACACAACTTTCATTTCAATACGTGTACATACAATATCACATCTACTTAACTTATAAACCAATCAAAGCCTAATCCAATGGTAAATTCTGCTTTTTAAAAGTGATTTTTATATAAAAATATTTTTTTTAGATTTTTTTTATTTTTAATAGCAATATATAAAACCATAAAAAAATCAATTTAAATTTTTTTCAAACCAGATACATTTTTAATACACAATTTTAAATGCAAAAACAAATTGTGCTGGATGCACATTCCGGTTCTCTTTTCCTTGTTCCCTTGTTTTTCATTTCTCATTGGACTTAATTTTGTAAAGGTGTATTTGGGATTAAATGTTTCTGTTATTAGATATTTTTTAAAAAAATTATCAAATTAATATTTTTTATTATTTTTTAAATAATTTTAATATATTGATGTTAAAAATAAAAAATAAAAAATATTATTTTAATATATTTTTAAATAAAAAATACTTAAAAAAAGAAGAAGATAACATTCGAATTTAATCTTGTCCCGTGATGACCCATAAGAGCCTTTTAAAAGTATCCATGTTTCCTGGCTGAAACCACGCATGAATAAAAAATTGCTCTCCAAATTATATATTTAAAATTCTTGAATTTATTTTGTTTAAAAATAATTTTTTTTTATATTTTTAGATTGATTCAATATAATAATATTAAAAATAATTTTTAAAAAATAATAAAATATTATTTTAATATATTTTAAGAAACAATAATTATAACAGGAATAATTATGTTACTGATTTGGAGCTGTAGCATTGTAATACACCTTCAGACCAAAAAAAAATGTTGTTAATCTCATCAGTAACACTCCAACTTGGATTATCCTTGTACAAATGCATGCGTACATTCTTAACCTCATCATCTGTATTCCCTTACAAGAAATTTCAGTTTCATGTTCTTGTTGTGATGAAAGGATTTACATGCTTTTGATGTTTCTTCACTTCCTGTGCTTATCTCTAATTACAGAAGGTGGGTGATAATTAGTATCAGTTGGCTCTCTAGACGCCTTAATGGTTTCCAATACCAAATGAGAATTTTCTGTCCGATCAAGTTCTGTTGATTCCATGAATGCGTCAAAGAATATAAGGTGAAATGGAGGAAGAACCATCCAAGACCCCTCCGGGAAGAGGAGGAAGAAGAAGGGAATAATGAAAAGAAACCACCTTCATGGAAATGACAAAATAGGTAGACACATGCCGATGTTGTATTTGCTCCTGTTTTGAAGAGGATCCTGGTAGGAATCGGCTAGATTCATGATCAATATATGGCACCAATCAATTCATCACGAGCAAACGAAAAGGCTCTTGCTTCCACCTTTCTATTTTTAGTTTTCAATGCAGAAAAATAATGCTCAAAGCAGAATGGTCCATAAAGTTGTTGGAATCATTGATATTAGATTCGGCCCGACATGGTAGATTTACCAGAAGAATTCAAATTTGATCTAAAAAGCTGACTTCAAACAGGTTTTTAGTGATTTAATTGAGCTAATTAAACTCTATCGAATTATTAACTTTTTTTAAACAAAACAACTCTAGTTTATAACTAAAATAATCGATTGAATTGACCGGTAATCAATAACCCAAAATATTTTAGGAGTGGATTTCACATCCAAGTCTAACAACTGTAATTAAAATTTCTCATGAGAAAAAAAAATGGAAAAAATAGAACGAAAGATTCCATGTATCACTTCTCTCTTTCTCCTCCTCTGTTTTCCGTTTTTTTCTTCTGGGACTGCTGTAGAATGTCTCTAAGCTCAGCTGAGTGGTCCAATTTGATCCTGGACCAGTGATGTCCCCACACTTACGAAGAAGATCACTTCTTGCAGTCCTGGATTTTCCTTGTCAGTTTATTATCGTTATTGCATGGCCATCTCACTTACTCTCTGCAATTCTCTGGTTGTTAATTCTGGGCTTCTATTCCTTATTTCTACATCACTTATCAATGCTCCTTGGCAAGGTTTTTCTGGAATCAAGGCAGCAACAGCACACATCACTGTTGAGGTTTGTTTTTGTTAGCCAAAATCACTAATATTTAAGTTTTTTTTTTTGTTTTAGATTATTTTTTTAATATTTTTGAATCATTTTAATATATTCATATTAAAATTTAAAGATAAATAGTTTAATTTATTTTAAAATAAAAAATATTTTGAAAAGTTTCTTTATCAAACACTCTCTCTCAAAGCAATCGAAGCCATCTTGAATTGTTCTAATTTAAAGTGAGAATAATTGTCGATCGTAATTGCATTAACAGTGAGTTTTTGGATTGGCATGATCAGTTGATGGATAGAATATATGTTATTTTGAAATGGTGACGACAGTGACAATGAGGTCAAAGAGATTGATAACTCGAGGAGGATACAAAGTAATTGAAAAAGCTTACTCTCTTGGCCAATATCAAAGAAGTTACGTAGGTACTTCAATCGTCTTTTCAAAGTTCCAAGCTATGTCTTTTGATTCTTTAATGATCTGATGTGTCTGAGAGTTGAGAATGTAGTAATTATGATTTTAAAATGTTTTTTATTTGAAAATATATTAAAATAATATTTTTAATTTTTTTTAAATTAACTCATTAAAACATCTGAAAACATAAAAAATAATAATTTAAAGTAAAAAAAATAATAAAATTTTAATTTTTTTAAAAAATACTTTCGAAACACAAGACAAACAGTTTCTTTCTCTATTTGTTACAGAATAATATAAATTATATCCTGAGATCTCACCTAACAACTTAAACTATTGGGTTGAAATAGTTATTTGACATGGTATTAGAGATTTGATGACCAAGCGGTCACGAGTTTAAATCTCGCAATCCCTATTTATTTGATAAAAATTAAGCATAAATTAAAGTGAGTCTGTGCAAGTTTCTTTCACTTGAAGGGGTGTGTTAGAGAATAATATAAATCATATCTTAGGACCTTACCTAATAACTTAAGTTATTGTGTTGAGATGATTCTTTGACGCTATTCAAGATTGATAGAAAAGAAATAACCCTTTTAAGCATGAACGAAAACTTCTAGCATAAGACAACTTTAATCTCCATTGATTAGCCAAGACAAGAAAAAAGAATAGCAAGTTTTTTTTTAAAGTAAAAGAATGTATCTACTGCAGCTGGGAGTCGCATACTTTATTAGCATCACAATGATGCCCTAGATGCTTTTCCTTTTTAGTATTCTCTCTATGTTTCTTCTTTTATCGACCTCACATTTGAAGAAAAAAATAACAAGAAGAACTCAATTCCCATTGATGCTATAGTATATCCTACAGCAACGGGTACCGATCCCAATGCTTGAAGGTATGAGACGATACCCCATCAACAGATTGATCAATTCCAAAGTCATGGAAAAGATTATAAAGCAAGTGTAAGAGATACCAATCAAGAAGATATATATTAACTTTTCAAGTAGCTTTTTTCTTCTTTTTTCATGATTAGTCACGTCATGGCGAGAATTCTTGAATTTCAAGCATATATGAATTTTGCACAGTACTTGATGATTAGCCTCTTCATCAATTGGTATTCCCTACATTTTAGTAAGCTTTTTTTTGCTTTACAGGCACGATTCTTTATCATTCTATAAATGAAGGTCTAACACTAAAGATATGTACAGAAATTAACTACTAGTAATGAATGTTGATGGCTTGCCTAGCTATAGGGATTCTCATACTGTGAATGTGGATCGATGGGCTGCCATCAATGCAAAAAGGAGAACGAAAGGTAAATTGCGAACTTTACAGGAATATTTATTGCTTTTCTTCAGGAACTATGAAGTGAGTAGTCATGCCCTTATTGGCTTTATTTGGAAGTGCATAAAACATCCACACAAGGTGAATATTCTCTGCAAAAGACTTGCTGGGAACTTCAAGTATACTAGAAGAAAGCTTCTTTGGAATCCATGGACATGGATTTTGCGAAGTTGACCATGTCCAAAAAGGATGGCCTTGCTGAACAGCCATGGAAATGAAACAGGCATCTCCATCTTGAAATAAACATTTATATATGGCCTGTTTAAAATTGCGGTTCAACCGTACAATTTCACCAATTTTTTTTTTAATATATAGAATCAAAGCTACAATTCTGTATAGTAATGATCATCATTATTATTATTATTTCCTCACAGAAAGAACACAACAGAGATGGGTTGAGTCAGTAGTAATTATAACAATATTGCAGGCCGGATATTCATGTTGAATAAAGTTGTGCACAAGTACAATTATTACCCTCAAAGCAGCACTTCTTACATAAATCAACAGTACAAAACACAAATGATCAGGGAGGGATTAATTCTTGAGTGGAAACCATTAAGAATGCTTAACAAGCTAGCTAGCTACCCAAGAGTAAGGCTCCGATGAGGTTAATTCTCAAGCAAACCTTGCGTTTACTTCCAAGGTTTGCTAGAGATATAATTAGACTAGCTTGCGTATCAATTATTATTAAGCATCTTTTTGTGATTTTAATGGCACGCCCTTGCATAGATTTCATGGATGACGATTTTTAAAAGTAATTTTATATTTTTTAACTTTTAACATTCATGTATTTTAAAAATTAAGTTTCAAAAATATTAGCCTTAATATTCGAATTCATAAAATTGAGAAAAGAAGGAAGTTCCTTGACCACCGAACTTAATTTCTAAGGGTTAATATGTATGTACATGTATACTAATTAATTAGAAAGATAGAGATAGAAACATAAAATAATAAATCTATTCATATAAAAAAATTTAAAATTAATTTTAATACTTTTAAAGAACACTAGGTAAATAGATATATAAATCTATCTATATCTTCTATCTCAAATTAAAAAAAAAAAAAAATACCTAACAATTCACATTTAACCAAACACCTTCTTAGAATATGGTATGATCTTTACCTAATATACATACGGGGAGGAAAGTTTATACACAAACAAGCATGCACGTTATCTCCTTCATCTAAAAAGAATAAGCAGAAAACCCTAAAAGCATGAATAGTGGGCCGACCAATGACCTAGCAAAACCACAATGCAGCCATATAAACAAGTGAAAAGGTTACAAATCAAATCAAAAAAGCTCCACTCACTCGTACATATATTTTTGAATAACAAACAAATCAATGAGTACAATAATCCCTTTATTTCTTTTTCTTTCATCTACAATAACAAAAGCAATATGTATTTATACGTATAAAGGTGGACTGGTGGTGCCAGCTCTATGCATCCACAACAATGGCGCAACAGGAACAAAAGGCCTTTTGTTCCAATCTGCTAAATTCACCCCATTTATATGTAACGATCAACAACATACAATTAATCTCTAAACTCACAGATGTTAATATATTTAGCTGAATTTAGCAGCTGTTCCTGTGCTTAGCCCCCACCTTTAAGGTATTAGTTAATAACCAGTAGTACTACGACTTGGTTACCTTCTAGATATTTATATTCTTCATCTCAAGTGGCTCCTAATCATTTGATAGCCTAACATCATTAATTCTTCTTGTAGCTGGCCCAGCATTGTCTGTCCATCTTTGAAGCTTGAGTTCCTTTTTCTCTTTTTCATTTGTTTTCTTTAGCTTTTCGTTCAAGACTGGTACAGCTAGCTAGCACAGCAGTACAGTGGCTCCTGCTATAATCTTCTTCCTATATTGAAGTTATGAGCGTTTCCTTCCATCTTGGTTGGTTTGATACAAAACTATAGGGATTTAAAATCAGTGCTTGATCATTAGATATATAGAAGCTGTTTAGCTAGCTTTACTATAATCATCCTTCTACCTGAAAGTGCCACCAAATGTTGGTGTCCAGAAATCAGCAGTGGTCTCATTAGCAACAGGAAATGTGCTGGAGATTGGCACAAGACATAGTCCTCGGCTTCTTAGATCTTGTTTTGGCCCTTCTAGGTCGTTCAATTTGTCTTCTGGAGCCTGCCAGTGAATTATATTGTACTTCAAAAGAATCTTTTGATTCATCACATGCATAGTGGCAGTGTTGGCCAAAAGCAACAAAAGGAAAAAAGGGAAATAAAGAAAGAATTGTATTATACCTGTTGATGTTGAATGGGATTGCCATTTTTCATGTATGGAGTACTTAAAACCTGCATTAACAAACAAAAAAAAAACATATATTAAATGCGAATTCGTTAGTTTAGGCTCTTAAATGTATTTGTTAACGTCTAATTCTGTTTAAATCAAGTAGGGTTTTCCCATTGATTTATGTATACAGACATTTATAGGATTCCTAAGATCGTAGGACTCAAACTCAAGACTTCTTACCCTACTTTGAATTAAGGAGTGAGAATCAATGGATGAAACACTCATATGGTAAGAAGAAGAAGATAAGATAACATACAGTGGCTTGGTCATGGAGGAACTTGATATACTCTATAGCTTCATGGAGAACCGATGCAGTATCAGTCTGAAAAAGGTAGAGTACATGACCAATGGATGAGCCTTCAATCGAATCACAAAGCAAAGACTTGCTATGGTCAATGTGCTATTTGAAAAAAGTAGAAAAATCCAAAAGCTAACCTTTCCGAAAGGTGAAACCAATTGCTGGAGGGCAGTTATTCGGTCCCCTAGCTTCTCTTTCCGGACCTGATGACAAAATAACACCTTCACATTCACTTCTTCAAAAGATAAAAGGAATATTAAGGAAAAAAAGAATGAAAGATAAAAAATAAGTTCGGTACGTTTCAGTACTCAAAAGCTTGATTGATTGCGTTTTTGTATACCTTGAAAGTTGGTAGTGGAGATGGTGCTTCAATTCGAGGCCTTTTGAATGCTGGTTCACATCCTTTCTTAACTACTGAAACCGAGTCTCGAACTTCTTCTCTGTTAGGCTGAAATATAAATAAATACACGAAAAAAGATTTAGTCTGAAACCCTAGTCATTAAATATTGATGAATAAGGCTAATTAATAAATGAGTTTTTTAATCATCATCTTTACCTGTATAGTGAGGCTGGGGCAATTGGGTTTCTCTTGAAAAGTTGGCAGAAGAAATTGAGATGGTGATGAGGCTAAAAAGCTTGCTCTAAGATCATTTATTCCAGTTGGTGAGGCATTCCAGTAGGTTGTGTTGTTAGTAAAGTGCAAACTACTAGCCTGTTGCTTTTGCAAACAAGATTTTATCAAGGGAGATACTTTAGTCCAAGAAGGAGATGACAATTCACTCATGTTGGTCCCATAATTTGGAGCTGTCGGCGACAGGTAATTCATGGGCCGGTTGTTGAAAAGAGATTGTACTTGTTGTGGTTGAGGATGATCTGTTTCAAATAAACTTTGTATCAATGTTGAAGGGTAGCCATAAGAAGCTGTTGGCTCCATTGAAAAGCCTGTAGAAAATCCCTGGCAAGTTGGTGGCGAATTGCTGGAACTGTTAACCGGATTTAGCCTTTGTTGGTCCAAGGAGAAATCTTCAGCAGTTCTTGCATAGCTCTTTGGACTCCAATCTTTTTGGATTTGAGAAGAGTTTAGTCCTCCTGAATTCATGTCTTCTTGCAGCATGGAATTGTAACTCTCAGTTCTTCCATTCCCAGAGCTGCAAAAAGATCAAAGAATCTGATAATTGATTTAAAATCTTTGCCACTTGATAAAACTTTGATGATCATTTTGACTTGCTTTTCGAAACAAAAACAATAAAACAAAGTCAAGTATTCTTTTTCCTAACTTGTGGTCGGAGTGCTTCGGACTTTAAGACCTTCGAGTTGGATTTCAACCCTAATTGGAATTTAAGGAGGAAAAAAATAAAAAGAGGAACAACATGTGTACCAAACTTACAGTAAAGCTTGGTTCCAATCCGATGACGACGATGACGAGGAGAGCCCGAACCCCATCATGTGCAAGGTGGAATCAATCAAATTACTGCTACCCCCACTATCTGAATTAGCCTGTTGAGGCTTTGGAGAATTTAGGAAAGCTATAGAGGTATCAGACACCGAAGTAGTGTTATGAGACTCCTTGCATGATATTGACCTCGGCTTCAAGTCTACCATATCAGCCGTGGCCCATGACCCATTATAAGTTCCCATATGATCACTAGGGAGGCTCACCGTAGAACACGGTGATAAGCCGCCGATGAACATGCTTTTCGAAGAATTCATCCACCAGTTCTCGCCACAAATCCCGGCCTGAAACTCCTCTGCCATGGCCACAAACTTGTTTGTGTTGATAATCTTTGCGTGTCTTCTTATTGCAGCTTGAGACTTTGAGGTAAAGCTTAGCTCTCTCTCTTTATAATGAAGCTATATACAATATTTATATTATATGGTTGAGGGAATGTAATCAATATGCTATATTATTATATATGGAACAGTTGAGGGGTACGGACAAAGGGAATTTACAGAAATAATAGATAGTTGACATATCAAAGGGGATGATTGGACAAATGAGAGGAGGCATTTTGAATCGAATTTTTTTCTTTTTCTTTACTTTTCTTCTCTATTAATTTTTGTTCTCTCATTTGTTTCTTAATTAATTGGGGGTAGAAGATTTTTTTCCTTCTTAGTGCTTCTTAATTATTCTTTATTATTATTTGTTATAAACACGAGGAGTATTGTTTACGCAAACAAAAATAACAAGAAAGATAGTAAACACAAACAATATATAATTTTATCTAATAAAATTCTAATTTAAAACTTTATTATGGTATAATTTCTTTTAAGTAGATTTTTGAAAAACAAATTAAATAACTCTGTTTATACTAAAAATAAAATATATAAACTAAGTAGGAAAAATAAAAACACCATAAAAAATAATTTTTTAAACTAAATAAAAATAAATAAATAAACAAATTACTTCTCCTGAAACTCTTCACACATCGATCCATTTCAATCTACTTTCTTATACTTTATTATCTTTAAATCATTTCATATATCTATAAGAAACTTTCTTTCTGGAAAGTTGCAATGCATATCCTTAAATTAATTCAAATTATATTAACTCTATATCATATCAATGAATTATTTTAATTTAAAAATCTAAACTACTAATAAAACTTCAAGAATCGTTATCAATCAACTGTGATGCAAATCTACTTACCATCTTAGCCACACATCAAAATTCTTTTCCTATTTTTAATTTTTTTTATTGAAAGATTTTGTTCCTTGTGGGTAAAGGGAAGTGGGCATGGTGATGATTACGATGGGGATTCATGAAGATGCCATGTTATAGTTTTTGGGTGCTCTTGTAAAGGTGGCTATATATGTGCCCTGCCCTTTAATGGTTATCATACCAATCAGCAGAGCCATTTTCGTGGTTACTGCACTGGCTGTTATTAATAAGTACCTGAGCCATTTTCATGGTTACTGTGCTGGCTGTTAACAAGTAAGGAAAAAAAATGAAATAAATAAATAAATAGTAGTAGTGCCCTAGCACATTAGAATCAACTAGATCAAAGCGTGTTGATTAAATTTCCCTAACCCATGCCAGCCAATTTGATGCACACAAGGCTAAAACAACACACAATCTCCCACCCAAAATAGAAGTTAGAAAACTTGAGGGGTGTAACTCAATTAGTCAGGTTCTGAGACGTTTGCTACTTAGAGGTCACTAGTTCGAGTGTCACAAACCTCAGGGTCTCGGAGAATTAGCCGAGGTTCGTGTAAACTGATCCGGACACCTACGAATACCAAAAAAAATATAGGAGTTAGGATAATATTTTCTTTCTAAGGAATTCTACATGAAAGTACTAAAGTTTTTATGAATCTCTACATTACTTTCATACCAAATTAAAATTTATTTTCAATTAAATTCGAGAGATGAATTTATTTAGGTTTTAATATGAAAAAACCAACACATATTGCATGTAGGGTTTTTCCATCAAGTGAAAAAAGAATATAATTCTCAATTAATACAAGAGTGGGTGCATTACCCTCTTTTATGGAACTGGATCCTCGTATTGATTTTAGTAGGTTAGTCGTTTCGTACAAGCATGTAAATATATATCATTGGGGTGGATATGGCATTAGTCCACTATTTTAGGTATATGATGCTATATGGAGTCTATTACAGATTCTCTAGGGACTATTCATCTAGAAATAATTTATAACAATTATCACATAACAGTGAAGGGAGTTCTCAGCAATTATGATATGTTGGGGTGTTCCTGAACAGTCTTAATTAAGTCTTAAGTCATTGTATATAGAGATTATCATTCACTTCCACAGCCATCAACTCTATCATGTTTCCCATTTTCTCAAGACATAGCACATGGAAATTCATACGATGAACAGCTACCTCCCAGATGAATACGAGGAAAATGTAGGAATGATGAGGAAAATCAACTCCCATGTCCTGATTGCGTGAGGTCTTTATGCATTATCCAAATTGCTTGGCGCAAAAAGGCTATGAATAGCGCTTATACGGTTCAATTTCCCCATGAAGTAGACTTGTTGCATGGCACACGGTATGACTATTTTATGAGCTAGGAGATTTTCTTTCAATAAGATCCGTTGGCATTACAAGTATTCAATCACTAACCAATAATGTAATGTTCCTACATTAGTTCTTTTTTACGTATAGATATATATAAACTATAGATCAAGCGTGCTCTCAAGAAAATATATATGTGGAAAATGGAAGCAAATTACTAGCTATTATAGGCATTAGGCAAAGCTAACAGATGATCAGTGGCACAGTTGACCAAACAATTTGCTGCACCTAATTTCTTATGCAATGAAATCAGCAAATTGGAAT
>Ga0325402_1006252_pt1 | contig 11244 bp, 6 predicted proteins | sample PopdelMetagenome_22_FD_207212 | JGI IMG/M metagenome (GOLD analysis project Ga0325402, IMG submission 207212) | Populus deltoides microbial communities from Bellville, Georgia, United States - Xylem-PdKOR-R3 | ecosystem: Host-associated > Plants > Phyllosphere > Stem > Wood/Secondary xylem...
CTCTCTGTGTGGTTGTTAGGAGTTGTTTGGATCTAATATGAAAAGATGGGAGTCTTCAGATCTAGAATAGTTTTAAATATTGTTCTCTTTTTTAGGGTTTCTTTTTTACGACATGGATGTCCCCCCCCCCCCTCCCTCTCTCTAAAGGGTGCCAAACACCTCTTTGTACTAATAATTTAGTTTGATCCTGCTAAGAGTTTTTTCATTTCCCGACCACAAGTATGTGTGGATCGATTTTAATATTAAACCTGTTTGTTCGATTAGATTAAGGACACATTACTCTTGTTGAGACTAGTAAATTCATGAGAATTTTACTTTTTATAATTGTGGGGTTTTTTTTAACCCTGATAATAACTTGATGGAACATGTTTTTTCAATCATTGAGCCAATGTTCTCATATTAGTTTATAAATAAAATGTCAGGATTTTAAAATCTGCAAATCGTTATATAAATACATGATCCTTCTATACTGAGTATAACTTGTAATGAATAAAATAATGTTGAATATCAACCAACTTATTTTATATATATATATATATATATATATTATGATTAATCATATGTTTACGTCAATATTTAATTCTTCAGAGCTTAAGGCTTAACACCTGCAAAACAGTCTATTTTGATGGGGTTTGGAGATCTTTAAATGATAAAATCAGTAACTTTTTAAGAGAGGGATTGCAATGAGAGAATGAGCTTTAAATTCTAAGAATAAGAGTGTTTATTCTTATTTTGGTATGATAAATGCTCTGAGATTTAAAAGTATAGATATTTTAGATAATAGAAATCAGGAACCCTTTTACGTGGGTGATTCAGAATGTGTTTATAGTCCCTGAATCTCGTTATTTTACTGAAGTGGAAGAGCTGAAGAGTTATTTTCTTTTTATAGCATTAATAAGGGATAAAATACCCCTTATACAACATTAACGAGGAACGAGTATCCCTTGCACAATATTAATGGCGATGAAAATATGGTAGACCCTTAAAAGATTTTTATACACTTAGTGGTGTACGAAGATTAATATATTTGACATTAATATTTTATGTTAAAAGTCACAAGAATAAACAAACGAAGCCTTATAACTCAACATGGGACTTATAATAATTGCCAGTTCCGTATCCATTTGGGTTTAGTATGATGTCAAGCCCACAAGCGATGGGTTTGGAAGTTTCCCAGACTCATCTTCGAATGAGCTCAGCACATTGTTGTACCCAAGGATACTGGATCTGGAAGCTCGTCAGATTTATGTCTGTTTAGGCTCAACGCGTAGCTGAACCCAAGGATGCTGGGTTTTGTAACTCGTTGAACTCCTGTTCGCTTGGGCTCAACGCGTAAATGATATGAAGGACGCTAGGTTTGGAAGCTCATTGAACTCATTTTCACTTGGGCTCAGCACATAGCTGAACCTAAGGATGATGAGTCTAACAGCTCGGTAGACCCTTGGTAGACCTGTGTGTACTTGGGTTCAATGCATAATTGAACCAAAGAACGTTGAATCTAACAGCTCGTCAGACTTATGCTCACTTGAGCTCTACTTTTAACCACACTCCAGCTTGTGTTGAGAGTGTGGTTGCGGTTTCTTTTCAAAGTGCTTTTCATGCCGAAATGTATCAAAATGATGTTTTTTCATTTTAAAAAAATTATTTTTAAAATCAGCACATCCAAACGATTCAAAATATATATAAAAAATTTAAATTTATTTTTAAAATTTTTTAAAAACACGAGTTGGCCCGTATTTCCGGACGCTGTCTGCATGGAAACATGCTAAACTAGTGTTATCTTGGTCTCAGATTCTACTAAACCTAAATATGTTAGGTATGAACATAAGCCCCACTCACCTATCATTGGATTATAACCATGTGTTTAAACTTTTAAAATAAAAAATTAGATTAAAAATTAAAATTTCAAAATATATTGATGCATCATTATCCAAGATTTATCTCTGCAGTTTAATAATTTATTATGTTAGCGCGAAATGTGACAAATAATACGTGATTAATTTGTTGACCATGGACAATAACTTGCTGACGACGTTGTATTATGCCAGCGTCGGGGCAAAGAAAGAAAAAGAAAAGAAAAAGAAAAGAAAAGAAAGGTCCGTGGTGCAGGATGCAAAGATCACCTCCTTCACTGTTTGTATTCTTTCTTTCTTCTTGCACTGTGCTTAAGGTCAAGAAGGTGGCTTAAGGAGAAGCCATGTCCGTTCCTAGCCCACCCACTAAACTCTGTTCTAATGAATCTGAGTTCGAAAAATAGAAAAGGAGATCAATGGTTTTTTTTTTATCATTAAATTCAATATAATAGAAAATAAATGATAGAAAATTTAAAATGAAACAAAAAAAAATATTGCAGCATATATATAGATATGGAATCAAAGAAAGATATCTTTAATTTCCTTATATATGTTTTATAGAATAATTAAATAAACAGGAATATCTACAGGTTTTTTGGGGAGTAAAATCACTTTATATATATATACAATTTAATTTGATGTTTGAAACTTAATTAACAACTGAAATAATAACATATCCTCTTTGCTAATGAAGAACTGAAGTGGCCAGCCTCGTCAATATTTTTCATGAACACTAGATTGTAACTAGCTAACTCATATATTTATTGGTTATTTTTTTTTATTCGGGTATTCTCATATATTTTTAAAAGATGAGACTAATTTCATTCAAAGTTCGTGATTGTCTCTTCTAATAAATACACTTTTTGAAGATCGAACTATATCTATCAGTTATTTGTGTGATGAAGAAGAAAAGGAAGAAGAAACTAAATTGTTTTGCTATTAATTAATTATAACAATATATATGAATGTTGCAATAATATAATAAACGATATCTAAATTCCATGAATGTGGTCAATGAAGGCTGTGCGTGTGTTTCTTCAGATTATTACGCGGTTCACGTCTTTGCCATCGACTGAATAAATATAAAAGATGACCAGAGGGAATTGATGTCGACAAAGAAAGCACTGTTCTTGAACGTGTAGTGGTTAAAAGAAATTCATGCATGCAAGGGGTTTGATCAAATAATCGCCAACCTTCACTGCTTTGGTCCACCGCCACCGCCCACCGCCCCACCGTTTTCCTTCTAGTCGCAGCCTAATCCCTCCCTGATAGGCTAGCTGCCTCCGGCATGTATCATGCCAACTCAAAATTAAACCTTGGAAGGACGAGGCTGTCTAAATTAAAAAGATCATCATGAGCGGATGGTTTTGGCCCATTGGAATATCTCTTGGATAATTAAGTTCAGCATGGCATTGATATTAATTTTTGCATGGAGTTTGAAGACTCGACTGCATCATCTTTCGCAAATTCGTTTAAGAAATTCTTTTGTCAATTAATACTTATTATTTGAATTGACAGAACTCTTAGATTTATCCTTGTAGCTGTGTTAACTATTCATTGTTACCCTTATATATATATTTTTTAATTTATTTCAATTACTATTTATGTTTTTTAATTCAATTTATTCAATCGATCCAATAATTAACTCTTATCAAGACTCTATGTTAACTATATATGAATGCTAATTATATGGTAACTTATAAATATTTTTTATTATGACATAATTTTTTATATTTATAAGACCGTATATATTATTAGATAAACTGTTTTAAACTTATTTTTATAAGACAATTTACTATACGTCCATTTATTTTTCTAAAACAATTTATTTAATGATACATGCTTTACGTGATATAAAAAACTCATCTCATAAGTAAAAGATAATTAATAACACCATATATATCCGAATGCATAATTATAGAATCAAGACATAACATAAGTTATTTATTAGGTTAATTTGATAAATTTAAAAACCGCAAGAGATATTTAATCAAATTTAAAATATATAAAGATTAATTAACATATAGGTAAAATGAATAATTAATATAAACACAAAAGTAAATATAGAAGTTTCATCGACTATGATACGAGGAAGGAATGCTTTGGTTATTGAACCAAAAGAGAAAGGATAGCTATAACAAAATGGCATTTCTAATGGCAAAAGCTAAGCTAAATTATTAAGTTCTAAGAAGTCATTATTATGTTTTCATTTCTCTCGGTTTAAGGCAGGGAGAGAGTTCCACCTATTAAGAATAATTCAAGTTCAAGTCTCGCTAAAATATTTGGGCATTAAATCCATTCAAACTATGTAAAGGAGTTACTCTTAGAAACATTTCTAAATATAGGAGTTGGATTCATTCAGATCAATGAAAATTCTAATAGAAAATGCTTCTAGCATCTCTAATCATCATCACCATCAATTTGTAGGCATTGGATCCATTCAGACTGTGCATGAAAGACCTCTAGATTTCAACAAGTGTATATGAAAATTTTACTAAGTATAGACGTTGAACCCATCTATTCTACATGAGTCTAGCTTGTAAGCTACATATAGGTATTGGACCTGGCATAAATTTTTTTTTCTAAATATGAGTGTTAAACCCATCTAGGTTATCTAAAAATACAATGATACAGACTATCTTAAGAAGTCTTAATTTTATCAAAAGGATTTAAATCTATGCGAAGAAATATTCATTACATAATGAAAAAACCCATAAGACCGAGGTTGTGTAACAAGCCAACAGGGATAGAGGGGCTAAGGCCTAAACATCGAGGCCAAACTCCTCAGTAAGGTAGACTTTGTGTTTGGTAGTTGCATCTCTGACAAGGAATACGTTGGCGAAGTCAGGCACAAGAACTGAATGGAAAACAACAACGAAGTCCATCTGAATTCCTCTTGCTAGGTTAAAAAAATACGGATTAGATATGGCAAGGAGAGTTTTTTCCTCGACTATCTTAGTCAGCAATACAAACCCTCCAAACATCTTTTAAAACTTTTCATGAGAGTTCCTCTAATCCTTCATCCTTGCACAGGAGTTCCTTTTGGGATGCCTTTATCTCAATCATCCCATACTTCAAGAAGGTCATCTCATCACGAGCTAGACGAAACTTGTTTTTAGTATAGTTCAGCTAAAGGACCTGGCCTCTCAAGCATAGACTATTTTAAGCTCCCTAAGCTCAGTCTTCTTTATCGTCGTATCAGTCTTTAACCTTGCTGAATGCTGAGTAATTTTTGCCCCCTGTCAAAGAAAAAAATTGAAAAAAATACATTTTATAAAATAAAATTTATAAATCATTCCTAGCATACAACTTTATTTTGACTATAAATAAAAACCTTGAAAAATAAGTCGATAGAAACTAATGACATTGATTCCAAAATTTAATTAAATTATGTGGAAAATCATTGATTTTCCTTAAAACTTTAATAGTTACTATAAAATATACAAAATTGTTATCAATCAAATATTAATATTGCAAAGCCCTAAAACCATAATATAGAACTTCGGTCTATGCCAGCATTCGGGGGAAAGAAGAATTAAAGATTGATAAACAAAAAAGCAAGGATATGTGCTCTGTAAGTAGAAAATATAAAAAATTACAAAAAAATAATAATATTAATTATAAAGGATTGGTCGCTACAATACAACATTCCATCAGAAAATATCTTTCTTTTCAAGTGCTAATAATTCATTTACTGCTACTATAATCCATAGAATCACAGCAAGTTGCAATTTCTTTGAATCACACCGAAGATGCCTCTGATGACTTCAATGGCTGCAAAGGAGGCTAAATAAACACGAACCCACCCAAGCTACCACTAACGTGACCTTCAATCATTGAGTGCACACATTCGTATGCTTCTTGACCAGAACTTTTATGCTTCTCGGTGCCAGCTGTTGCTTCTCAACTGGTCAATGGGTCCAGATTTCGAGATGAATTCTTTTTAATTTCTGAAAAAAATTAAAATATTTGACACTCTGCAGTTGTTATTTATCGTTTTCCTGGGCGTGTTTGAATTTGATTAATTATTGGTTTCTAGTTTTAATTAATTAATTAATTAATTAAGCCTCTTCCAATCAAAGCTTGAGAGAAATCATCCATGGCAGGACGGTTAATGATTGGGCTGAGTCATTTTATTTTATTCAGTATTTCTTGCTCTCATATTGAGATATTTAAACAATGCTTTTGTTTAGGGTTTGCTTCTTTTTCCAAGGCCAAGTTGATCTACTTTATTGGTTTATTGGATTCATGGCATATTGTGTATCTTTATTTTTGATAGTTTTTAATGTGATTTCTTAAAAAAAATAATTATTTATTCAATGTTTTTACTCTGAATATTTCTTTAATGTTATCCATCCAATAGTATTTCGGTCAATTTTCAAGTGAAAGATGGATTGCCACGCTATATAAAGTTGACATGTGGTAAAAAAAATTGAAATTTAAAAATTAAAAAAAGATAAAATATAAAATATATCTAGCATGTATTAAAAAAAGATAAAGATAAATGATAGTTTTAAAGATAAATTATACAAAATATTAAATTAAAAAAAAATCAAAACTCTTTTTTTATTTCTACCTCTAGATGTATAACATATTCCAGAAAAAAAAAAAATCAAAATCCATAACAATCAACAATTTGGAAAGAGACAGTTAAGAAATTGGGACTAATATATTTTCTCTAGTTATTAGTTACCTTTTGCACTAACCAAGATTCTTATACATCCTTAGAATTATGTATGAATTGTTTTTTCTTTTCTGATCATGAATATATAGATTCATAAACTCAATCATTATTGATTAGTCCCTTCACAATGAAGAAAGAACTCATTAATAATGGGATTTGGAGTTTTTTTTTTTTTACTTAAAACCATAATAGACTTATGAGTATGGTTTTGAGAGCCTGAACTCTAACCATTTTTAATGGTGGGAGCACGATTAGGTTTGTCCAGACCTATCACATATACGGTTTTGGCTCAGGCTAGCCTTGGAGGGACCCACAAACTTAGGTAAAGACGGGTTAAGAATTTGGCACTAATCTATTTTTCTCAAGTTATTACCAATCGTTTACAGTAGCCAAGATTCTTATATATCCCTAGAACAATACATGATTTTTTTTTTTCTGAACATGATTCTATGGATTCTTGTACTTGATCATTATTGATTAGTCTTTTAACAATGAAGAAAGAACTCATTGACAATAGGGTTTGGGGTTTTTCATTTAAAATCATAGTAGTAGTTGTCATAACCCAATTTTGGGTTCTACCAAAATTATCTTTTTCTTTTATACAAAAATAAAAAAAGGTTGAAAAATAAAACAAGCAACTTGAATGGTAATAACAGGTTGAGGATGGATCTACATATATAAATAAGAGAAGAAGGAACCAAACTGGATCTTTGATCTTTTTAGAAACTCAATCGCACTCTTGAAGGATCTAAATGTGAAAGGCAATGCAAATTGAAGGTTAACTCAGATGACTACTGGATGAATTTGCATAAAAATTAAGTTTGAAGACTTAATTAGATTTTTAATAAACTGATTTGATTTAATCATGAGTCAAATTAAAAGTTTAATTATGTTTATAAATTAATTCAAGCCAAAATTAAAGGAATTGATTTAATGCAATAACTTGATTAGACTTTCAAAGAGTTAAATTAATTTTATTAAAGACTTAATTAGTGAAAAGTTTAAGTTTGGAAGCTTAATTTGGATTTAATTGAGAATATTAAAATTTTAAATGACCATGTTTAATTTATGCATGTTTTATTGGATGAAAATCAAAGGTGAAATTGCAAGAAAAACAAAGTTTAGGAATCAATTATGAACCAAATTGAAGAAATTCAAAACCCAGGACCAAAGTACAATAGGAGCATAAGTTTAGTGACTGAAATGAATCAAAATCAAGGGTCAATTTAAAAGAAATTAAAAATTTGATAGTTGATAGGGGTTAAATTGAACAAAATAAAAATCAATGACCAATTTGAAAAAGGTGCTCAAATAAAAAAGATAAATCAAGGTTTTCAGGGATACGATTGCAAAAATTTAGAAGTTCTAGGGTCAATCGAGGGTGCATGTGTTACAATTAAAATAACAAGAACCAATTTGAAATTTATAAAATTTGAATTCTTAAACCCTAATTTTTAGGGTTTAAACAAGCGACATGTCACTCGTTTTTAATGAAGAAACCGAGTGGCACGTCGTATTTTCTTGTTTTGTTATCTTCTTCGGCAGAAAAGGATGGTCGAGTTACCACCTTCAATCAAATGATCATGGTATCTCAGACCACCTTAGAGACTCCAACCACTACCAATCAAGTGAGAAAGATCTTCTCAATATGAATCTGCTATCATCATCACACATTTATACCTCATTTGTCTCAATGAATTTAACAACATATTGTCCCTGATCAATCTCCCAAGCAATTGACATATTTAAGCTGATTGAGGGCTCACTCTCCAATTAATGAATATATTTAGACCTCCAAATGAAATGAGATCTAACGAGATAGATCCTCATTATAGATATGCATCCCCTCTACAAGGATTAACCACTTTGATCTCACGTCTACATTTAGTTTATCACGATGATCTCTACATAGTAGCTCACTCAATCAGTTATGATTGAAGAAGAAAACCACCATAATTGTTTAGACTTCGTAGTTACCTTCTCTTGATAGGTTTAGCTTACAAAAAGACGAGAAAAAAAACAAAATGCACCTTTCTATGGTGGTTAAAGAGAATGAACAAGAATCTTTTTTAACAAACGCTTGGCAAAACCACCATCGTTTTGCCATTTATGGTTTTGATTAGCATAAAGTTGTTTTTTAGCTCACCAAAAGGGGATCCTGGGGAGATCCTAGAGAGAAAAGCCATAAAAAAAAGAAGGTACCTTAAGAAAGAAACCAATCTAACAGTAAAAAAGAGAAAAAAAATATTGTGCAGAAGAAAATTAAAAACTACATGGAAAGAGCTATTGGAATCTGCTCAAATCAAGCAAAACGGACAAAAACTAGCTGAAATCATCTCTTGAAGGTAAGTTACTCAACTTGATAAAAGGGTAGAACTCATTGACGACACCCCTCCCCTCTGCATTTTAAGATTTAAACCTTTCATTCAAGTGTTGTTCAAGGTGCGTTTGATTTGATTCAACCATGTTATAATTTGCTTTTATATGTATGTTCAAGTTTTTTTGAATGCAAGTAGCAATATTTTTGTTAGTTTTAGTTGATAATTTGGTGTTTTATGATGTTTAATTGATGATTACTGTATGCTTTTAATGCCTGAATATTTGTTTTTTATGCATGTAAAACATACGTTATGGTTTGTTGATTATATGAAAAATGAGACATATAACAATGCTTGTTTATTTTGGTGTTTTTGTTTGGTTTTGGAGGTTCATATAAAACATTTTGATGTTGTGTTTGGAGTTGAAAAAACTTTTGAATTAATAAGAATATCATATGTGCATGTTTGTATATTGACAATAGGTTATAGGCTTTGAATCCTATGCATTTTTAAGTTTTACATGTTTATTGGTGATCTTGAAAGCTCAAGCATGAGTGCATAAGTGTATATGACTTGTTTGAATTGGCTTTAAACATTTACTCTGGGATTTGGTGTATTTTCTGGGTTTAAGCTTTTGCTGGGTTTTTTAGGTTTAATATTCATGCATTGAAGATTGCATTGGGTCTATGTTTTGTATGGCTTTCTTTGAACAATTATAGGTTCTTACACAAATTATGAGATCTGAATAACCCAATATAAAACATATTGAAATAAATTATAAAACTCAATTTTCAATGAACCTAGTGTCGAGAGATGAAATTGAAAATGAAGATTAATTATAAAAAGAACACAAAAAACAACTTGAGTCAACCCGAGTAAATCCGTCAAACCCGTGACCCGAGTCATGAATTAGAAATAACCTCATTAAAAGTTAACCGAAACAAACCACAAAATCTAATTTCCAATCAACCAAATATTGAAAGATACAAATAAGAAAAATATCAATTAAAAAAAGAAGAAAAAACTCGAGTCAACTCACAAACTTGAGGTTTATGTCATGAGACTGTGATGACCATGTTAAAAATAAATAAAAAATCAAGAAATTCAATCTATAATAAATCTAATATGGAAGGATAAAATTAAAATTAAAAAAATAAATCTAAATTATAAAAAAATTATATTGAAATAAATAATATTTCATGAGAAAAGGCGCAATAAAACACTTTTTTTTACTTTGTTTTCGTTTGCTAATGTTAATTTAAAGGTAATTTTGGATACTTCATATTAAAAAAAAAAAAAAGATTACGAGAGCCAACAAGTAAAATCATGAAAACCATAAATCTGCATTTTTTTTTTTTCTGTTTTGCCTGTGGGCGGTCTTGACTTTCATCCCTCCCCCTCCGTCGGACTGTGGGCGGGAGACTGTTTGCTCTGGCCTCTCGTAATGCGCAAAGCGAGCCCCGATAGCAGCTGATTACTCTTTTGTCTCGGGGCTGGAGCCTAGTAAAACCAAAGAGGATGCGACATGGATTGTGTAGAACTGTCCCCGCCATATGCGATAGAGATAGAGATAGAGATAAATCATTTTTTTTTTGTCATTATTTTTTGATTTTTTAGAAAAATAAAATTTTTTATTTTTTTAATTTTAAATTAATTTTTAGATATTTTTACATCATTTTAATATGCTATATCAAAAATAATTTTAAAAAAATAAAAAATATCATCTTAATGTATTTCTAAACAAAAAATACAATAAATACTATTATACTTTAAAATTAATAAAAAAAAGAAAAAGAAGAGAGGGTGGCCTTTGCATGGGAATATTCTGTGGGGTTAAATACAAAGGAGATGATCGTTACATGGAAGCATATAGCCGGCAAACCTCCCAGCTTTTGCTGTTAATATATACTTTTTTGTTTTTAATTAATTGTAAATATTAATATAATCCTCGAGTCACCTCTTCCATTGCATCAAGCGATAATATAAAGAAAAGGAAAGCATATAATAACAAGTGAGTGGAGTCCCTCGAGGCTGCCATCTATTTGTTTTATATCACATGGTGAGCTTTTCGCTTTTTGGGTGCTGGGAGGTTGTTGCCTTTCGCTCATCGTTTATAATTTTCAAAAATAAATTATTCAAATAATTAATCATCAGCACTCGGAAGATTTATTACCCTGGATGGACCAAATTAATATGAAGTTGCATGTCTAGAGTTGCTTGAAAATTAATAAAAAAAAGATTTCATATTATTTGATGTGTCAACTTGTTCAAAATTAGCCTTGATCATTGGAAAAAAATGCAACAAATTTATTTAAGCAACTTCTAATAAATGGGGAATTAATTGAAAAATGTTTTTGCCAGAGACTTGGTGATGTTTGGTATTGTGGTG
>Ga0325402_1006254_pt1 | contig 11244 bp, 9 predicted proteins | sample PopdelMetagenome_22_FD_207212 | JGI IMG/M metagenome (GOLD analysis project Ga0325402, IMG submission 207212) | Populus deltoides microbial communities from Bellville, Georgia, United States - Xylem-PdKOR-R3 | ecosystem: Host-associated > Plants > Phyllosphere > Stem > Wood/Secondary xylem...
TATCATATCAGTAATAAAAGAAGCATTAAGCCCAATCATCATTAACAAAAGCAGAGTTCCTACCATCGGTGTCTCATGCCTCATCCCATTTTACAACAAAGACGAGTTCTAGCATATACCTAATAATGTTTAGGTATTATGAATCATGGAAGTATTCACCACATTGTCAAACCCATACAGTATCAAGAAAACACATGCGCATATAAACGAATTGGTTCAGAAGAAGTATAATCCACCACAAGCAAAAGTAAACAAAAGAACACAACAGCAAGTGCAGAAAAAGAAATCATGATTTTCTGGGTGTCATTACCTAATTTTTGATCAATTTGCTTTTAATTTAATTTTAAAAGGATTAAAGTTTAAAATTTAAAAGATTAGGGGCTTGATTACAAAAATATCAAAACTTCAATGACCAAAATAAAAAAAAAGACCGCCCTTAATCTATATGGTGCTGGTTTACGTTTCCTTATAGAATGTTATATATATATATATATATATATATATAAGGATTATTTTAATGTTGTGATTCTTACAGTTACTGTCGTGTACTACCTCATACATATAAATAGAAAAGGTTGGCTAAGAGATAACTCAAGTCATTTTATTATTCTCAACTTAGTATAAGAGCCCTAAATAAATTAAAACACTTTCTCTCCCCCTCTGAAATGGACTTTTCTTTCTAACCACCCGCTGCCTCCCCCTCTACAGCATCGTCGGTGCTGGTTTCCTCCTCTTTCGCAGCACCAGTCTCCTCCTCTGCTTTTGTCCTGCCGTTGCCACAACCAACAAATGGTGGCCAAGCTCTTGTCAACCCAAACAACACTCTTCTATTGCAGCATCAAACTACTGTTGCTACTACCATTGTCTCCCTCTTCAACACTTACCAAGTCATCTCTCTCAAATTAACAAACACCAATTATCTATATTGACGAATGCAGATGAAGCCATATCTCCTAAGCTAAGGAGTTTTCGGGTTTGTTGATGGCTTAAATTCATGTCCTTCTCCACATGTACTTGTTGTCGATGGTGCCTCTCTTAAGGTAAATCATTCTTTTCTTTGTTGGAAACAACAAGACCAACTCATTCTAAGTGCCCTTCTTTCTTCGCTATCCATGAAGGTTCTCCATCTTGTTGTTGACTGCCAAACTTCGAGTTCTGTTTGGCGTACACTGGAGCAAGCTCTAGCTTTCACGTCTAATTCTCGTATTATGCAACTTCATGGCTCCCTTCAAGATCTTCGACAAGGTGATGAGTCGGTAACTCAGTTTATAAAAAAGCTAAGGCATTATTTGATGAGTTAACCGTTGTTGGCCGGCCTGTTTCGCTGGAAGATTTTAACTTGTATGTGTTTCGTGGCATTCGAGTAGAGTTTAAGAACCTACTAACAAGCCTTGTGACTAAGGCAGAACCCCTCTCGTATGCCGATCTTTATAGTCACCTTCTAACGCATGAATTTCTTCACAAGATGTCCCTTCCATCCATGGGGTCTACTGCCATTAATGCCCCTCTATTGCCCACGCCTAACACACCACTTTCAACCTTTATTTCTCAACACTAGTCCTCTGGAAATTTTGATAGAAACAAGGGTCGTTTCCATGGAGGATGGCATCCTAACCATGGCAGTAGTAGAGGGAATAGGTCTGTTATGTCCATACCAAATTTCTGCAGTTTCCATGAACCCTCCAACAGTGACATGAGGCAAGGAAATTGGCAGCGCAACAGGGGGCAAAATATATGTTGCTAATTATGCCAAACTTTCGGCCATACAACCCCTCACTATCCTTAACTTCAACACCATGGATATGGACAATAACCTAGTGCAAATCTGGCAGCGAGTAATGTCTCCTCAATAAGTACTACCGATTGGTTTCCGGACACCGGTGCCAACCAACATGTTACACTTGATCTTGCAAATCTGGTTGCTTCAGAATCATATCTTGGTAATGATAATTTGCATGTTGGTAATGGTAAGGGACTTCCCATATCTCATATTGGTCATACTAAAATTCATACATCACATCTTACTTTCACTTTGTCTAACATTCTTCATGTCCTGCATATTATGAAACCTTTACTTTATGTTCAGAAATTATGTCTTGATAACAATGTTTATTTTGAATTTCACCCGTTTATGTTTTATGTCAAGGATTTTAACACCAATAAAGTACTCCTTTCTGGTCAGAGTAAGATGGTCTCTATGCTTTGACCAAGTCTTTTTTCACGTCAATTCCTCAAGCTTATTAGTCTTCTTGCATATATGCTTCTGCTGATTTATGGCATTGTCAACTAGGTCATCCTACTTCTCGTATTTTTCAATTGTTAGTTTTGAAAAATAAGATTATTTGTAATAACAAACATCTTAATTTTCAATGTCAAAGTTGCCCATTAGAAAAGTTATCATGTCTTTCTTTAGGACCCACGGGTCACAAAAATTTTGTTTCACTTGAATTAATGTTTAGTGATGTTTGGGGTCCTACTCCTCTTTTTTCTTCATATGGTTTTTGTTATTTTGTTATTTTTATTGATGTGTACATAAAATATATATGGTATTACCCTCTTGTTGCTAATTCTGATGTTTACTCTGTCTTTTATCAATTTCAGACTCTCGTTGAGCATCAATTTTCACTAAAAATTAAATTTGTTCAAACTGATTGGGGCGATGAATACCAAAAACTATCCACTTTCTTTCATACCATTGGTATTCATCATCATCTGATTTGTCCTCACACTTATGGACAAAATAGCATAGTAGAACATTATCATAGACATATTATGAAAACCAGACTTACTCTTCTATGATAATGTAAAACACCATTAAGATTTTAGATTATGCTTTTGAAACCTTCGTTTACCTTATAAATTGCATGCCTACTCTTGTCCTCAAAAATAGATCTTTGTTTGATTATTTATTTCAATAGTCTCCTGATTATCATTTTTTGCGCACTTTTAGGTGTCTCTACTTTTCTTTTCTGCATCCCTATCACAATCATAAATTAGATTTTTGTTCTTCTCCTTATATGTTTTTCGAGTATAGCTCCTCTCACCTTAGTTATCGATGTCTTGGCATTGCATCTCAACGCATTTATATCTCTTATCATGTTCGTTTTCATGAATATGTGTTTTCGTTTGATAGATCTGAACAGATTGCACAACTCTCCTCTCCTTCCTCAATACCACTAGTTATTGCCCTCCTCCTAAATCTGCTACATTTACCATTGTTTCACACCCATACAACCTACCAAAATCACCCTTCTGCCTCTACTCACCCGCCACTCTCGACTCACTCGCAATAACCCCACCCCTTACCTTTCCCATCACCATATGCATATTTATCTAACCATTCTGCTGCAGATATAGATAGTAAATCGGTTTCCTCTGGTTTCCAGCATGCAAACTCTACTGGTGTTGTGTCACCACATTGTTCCTATTCTGCTTCTCCTTATTCTGCCAACACCAAATCTGCTATAGATTTTGCCTCTGCTGCTAGTCCTCTACTACTTCAGCTGGACTGAATCTAGTGGTTGATTTCTCCTCTTATCCATTACAGCAGGGTACCACTTTGCCATCATCTTTCTTTGCATCACCACCCATAGTTAGCAGACATCTTATAGTTCTTTGACTGCGGCAGCTAAGACAACAAATTTGATTGCTTTCATTGTTGTTATTCCTGCTTCATCTCGGGTAATGTTCTCTCCAACCTCTGAACCTATTATATTCTCTGATGCTGATAGGTATGCGGTTTGGCATGATGCTATGTATGATGAAATTAAGGCCTTGCATTCTAATCATACTTGGTCTTTAATTCCCTTTCATCCTTTGATGAATGTTGTTGGCAGTTGATGGGAGTATAGGATAAAATATCTTGTTAATGGTAACATTGAGCGTTATAAGGCACTCCTGATTGTTAGAGGTTTTACCCAGCAAGAAGGCATTGATTACTCTAAAACATTCAGTCTAGTTATTAAGCAGGCTACCATTATATTAATCTTCTCAATTGTGGTTTCACGTAATTGGAAGATTCATCAACTTGATATTCATAATGTTTTTCTCAATGACGTTCTTACTAAAGAAGTTTACATGAAACAATCTTCAGGTTTTGTTGACTCTGCTTTTCCATCTCATGTGTGTCGATTGCATAAGTCCTTCTATGGTTTAAAACAGGCACTGAGGGCATGGTACACTTGTCTGGGTAATTTTCTACTCTCTATTGGTTTTCACGCCTCCAAGGTTGACACCTATTTATTTATCTTGTCTGATGGTACTGATATCTTTATATTTTGGTGTATATTGATGATATCCTGCTTACGGGTAGTAACTCTACTATGCTTCATCGCCTAATACAATTAATGAGCTTAGAATTCAAGCTTCGTGACTTATATGTAGTTCATTACTTTCTGGGTATTGAAGTTTAGTCCACAGGTTTGGGTTTGATGCTGCGACAACACAAATATATTCTTGACATCCTTACTCAGGCTGGTATGACTTCCTATAAACCTATTGATACTCTAGTCTTTACTTCAAAAGTTACCATACCGCCAAATGATCTATTTTCTAACCCTACATGATTTCGTCAAATCATAGGTGCTTTTCAATATCCTACCTTCACCAGACTACATATTTGTTTTGCTATTAACAGAGTTTGTCAATTTATGCATGCTCCTACAGAATATCATTAGGCCATCGTTAAACGTATTCTATGCTATCTTAAAGGTATGACATCCTATGGTTTTCGTATCGCTCGTAATTCCTCATTTGCTCTACATGGTTTTACGGGTGCAGATTGGGAAAGTAGTATTGATGATCACAAATCTATGAGTGGTTACCTTCTCTTCTTTGGTCAAACGCTGATTTCATGGAAATAAAACAAGCAACGCATAGTTGCTCGCTCCTCTACTGAGACTAAGTATAAAGCCTTAGCAAACGGTACTACTGAGGTTATCTGGCTTCAATTTTTGTTAACAGATCTATAGGTTCCTTCTGTCTCTACTACTAACATTTGGTGTGATAATCTTGAAGCCAATTATCTCTTAGTAAATTCTATCTTTCATGCTCGTACTAAACATGTTGAGGTTGATTTCCATTTTGTATGAGATCAGGTTGCGAAGAAAGAGATTCAGATTCATTTTATCTCTTCTCAGGATCAACTTGCATATGTCTTTACTAAGCCATTTTTTACTACTTCATTTACTGTCTTTTGTTACAAGCTTAGGGCCGATCTTTCACCATCAGCTTGAGAGGGCATATTATAGAATGTAATATATATAGGAATTACTATAGGATTATTCCAATGTTGTGATTCATACATTTACTATCGTGTACTGCCTTATACATATAAATAGGAAAGGTTGGTTAAGAGATAACTCAAGCCATTTTATTATTCTCAACTTTCCTATTCTTCACCTTCTTCCTTTGAAAACAGAGGAACCCACCTGCGTAAGGAAGAGAGGGAGAACAAAGGGGTGCACCCTCCCAACACAACCAAATATCCATTTTCTTGTTTGTCCTCTCAAACCCTACAAGACGCCATCAGAGGTGTGTAGGAAACCATTAGCAAAGACCCCTGCAATGGCAAGACTCCGAGAATCCGAGTTCTCATCAAACACCAATTCCCAACATGCTTTATCCTCTTCCCATGAAGGAAGAGGCATGTTAGAAGACTATTACAAAAACCCCTATAAATACCCAACGAGGCAACCATTGAAAAAAAAAGGGGGGGAGACCTAGACGAACAAAAAAAAGAAGCTTACAAGTCATGGAAAAGAAAAACGAGGAGTCCATAAGGGAATACACTTAAAGATAGTGTTAGATAGTCACATAAGTTAATCCTTCTTTGTTGGAAAAAGAGATGATAAATTTCTTTGCCAATATTTTCAAGGCCCCATACTTTGAATACCTGGTTGGAAGCTCTGCACAATATTGTTATGACCTAGTTGCTATAACTAAGAGGATTTAACAAGCCATCCAGTTAGGAAGGATTGCTGACTCGATTGAGGAGAAAAGTTTCACTGAAAAAAAAAAGAAATTGAGTTTCATAATATCGAAGGTGGTTATAAATATGAGAGAAAGAACTACCAAAACAAAGTCACCTAGAGATCAATCGTCCTAAAGATGAAGGTAATATGTTATTAGGCCAATATTGGTCTACGCGTGACCTCAACTAACTATTGGAAATGTGCCCTTGTCAAGGAATTCATAGGAGAGGGATGGTTGGAATATTCTAGAAATTTCAATCAATGATTGCTAAGTGTTTAGGCTTTTTATGTGTTACCTTGCTAGTAATCATAGCTCGAGATGTTAGCATAAAGTCTTTGTTGTTGAGCCTCTTTTCTAAAATTTCAATGAAATAATGAGTTTGTCTTTCAATTGTGTCTTTTCCTTTGATTTACAGCCAAATATCCTAAAATGGGTTCCTTTTAAGAACTCACAAATACACTTTTGAAGTCTCGTGTGATCTCATAAATGCAATTCATTGCTTTTACCAAAATCTTTTCCCCTAGTGGAATTTTGAAAAATTAAACTTGCATTTTGATTTCAAAAATGATTTGATGAATGAAATTTTTGACATTCTACTTGTAGAATGACATATGAATAAAGCAACTCCTTCGTTGAGGTAACTAGACTACAAACTAAAATGCATGAATATAAAATGAATTGTCACCCTCATACCATGGCTCTCAAGCCATGTGTTTTTATTGTATACATAATGGTATGTAGTGAACTCGTTGCTCGTAAACTCATGAAATGTATTTCTTTGTAAAAGTCCAAACCATCACATGGGACAAGGTCAAAGTTTATTGATCTTAACTGCTTATGCTTGAAATGAGGAAACACCATCTTTTTTATTCCTTTCATATTCTAGAAATAAATATATCTTTTATAATCCCTTTTTTAGCCTGAATAATTTTTATTTCATGAAAAATCCTAACTAGAATCACACCCCACACTGGAGGCAAGTGAAAATTTCAATGATAAAAAATAGAAAAAAAAAACATAAAAAAAAAACCAAAAAGGTAAAAGAACCTAAGAAATTCAAATGTTAAGGGGCATACCCAAATCACAAGAAAAAGTGATAGCTAAAACAAAGCGAGTATGCCCCAGCAAAAACAATGAAAATGTAAAAATCAAAGAAGAACAACAAAAGAAAAGATAAAAGACAAAAAGAGTCGAACTGCTGACAGTGATACTCAGTCTTTGAAACCCTGAAACACTCTTTGAGCCTAATGAATCCTTTCTTTTCATATCCAAAACCACAGCCTACATTACGTGTTTGTAGAAGTCCTTTCTAATCAAGCAAGCAAGTAACCTGGAACAATAAACAATGCTCTCAAAATGTAAAGAGTATTTTTTTCATAAGAGTCATGACATCAAGAACAAGCTACTCATTATGAGTGTTCAAAAGGAGACATTTTTTTCTCAAACAAAATCTCAAATTTTTTTACTTTGAAACCCATAAAAATAGAAGGTCATCTCATGATGTACTTTCATCAATGGAAATATCGTTAACACAAGAGAAAATCATATCTTTTCCAAGAAAAAAAATAATAACCAATGAGTTGAAATATTTCAAATGCAAATTGTTTTAAAACTCAAATCAAAACAATTTTTGTTTTCAAAATTGTTGCGATGTCGCGGTCGCATAAATTAATTACCCTAGCTTAAATAAACAAGATAGTATAGAGCAAGTAAGGGGTCGATCCCATGAAAAAGGTTTAGTTCAGATTTTTATGCTATATGATATGCAACTAAGAGGGTTATGAAGTTATCTATGTTATGCTATAGTAAACAAAAAGAAGCAATCAATGCCAAATCAAAGAAAACTGAAATTTATCAAGAAAAACAAACCTTAGTCGCAAGAAAACATCCACCTATAGAAATTAGAATTGATCTTGGAAACAAAACGTCAATTTATACTCTGAATATTTATCTTTTTTTATATTAATTAGTTAACAGATCTGTTGTATAACTAATCATAACCATCAAACAACTACAGTGTCTGCACTAGTAATTTAATTCAATGGCAGTCTTAAGAACTAGATGAGTTGATTAATCCAGATAACATAATTGTCTGCAGTTCATGTTTGATTTGATCGATCGAATGTTCTCCCTAAAATTACTAATCTGGATCCGCCATAATTATTAATCTCAGTTGCTTCACAAGTTTATATACCACAACTCAGGTTTTGAGCAAACTTAGTAATAGATTGTTCACAATAATAACTTAGAGTCCGCTCTGGCAATTAAAATAAATTATCATAGGAAATAAGTATAGGAGAACAAACATATTCATTATTCATATAAACTAAAAAAAAAGGTAAAATAAATCTCACAATTCTTGAAATCCGAAGGTTTATGTATCTTAGTAACTAAGAAAAAGAGTTTAAACTTGCATTTTTATTGAACAACTAATAAAAAAGAAAGAAAAATGCATGATTTTGGGTTTTTTAGAGGAAAGTGCATTTTTTCTCTCTTGGTTGGCCGCTCCCCTTTCCTTTCTCTCTTTCTTTTTATATCCTAGGAAACTCTAATCCCTTTTCTACAAAAATAGTCATTTTATAAGTAGACAATTTACATTTAAGTAGTTCAATAACTATTTTCCAAAAAAGGAGAAATAGTTTCACATAAAATCTTCAAGCTTTGACTTTTGATTTAAATGAGCTAAATTGCTGAAACAAAGACTTGGATGTCAGTTTGGATGCCTTGGGACGTAATTCATGTGACATCTTTAAAAACTCATATCTCTCTCATGTGAGCTCTTTTTCTACTGACATTTGTTATGATTTTTCTACTGACATTTGTTATGATGATAGGTCTTCAAGTCAGGAATCCAACAAAATTGAGTTTAAATCAAATGGACTTTTTTAGCTCAAGATATTCAAGTCAGAATGGCCAAAGGTCAACACCGGCAGAATGCGAGATTTGTCTTTGAAGGCTGCGATCTCCATGTTCTTTCTCTTTTTATTTTTCTTTCCATATATGTACAAAAATGTATGGATGTTAGCTTTCTAATGCCACTAGAATCACTTTTTTTGACTTCTAGGGCTCAAGCTCTGCATAAAACATCGATCGGAGGTCAAATCTGTCAATTATCTTCTATTTACTTCTTTTTGAATCTTACATCCAAAAGTTCATTCAAAACATAAAACAAAGACTATCAAGGCATTTTATATATAAAACATATGCAAAATACTAGGTAAATATGGGTAAAACAATCAAATAATATGGTTGCATAAAAAATGCAAGATCAAGATTTCAAGATTTATTCTAGACAAATATTCCTTTACCAAACTAAAAAGAAGAGAAATGAGAGAATGGTTCATCGAAACCATTATTTGTCTAAGTCGCTGACAGAACACACCTTGGAGCAATAGTCAATACAAGGGGGCAATATTGTGTTTAGAATGAAAATCGATCCCTTTTGGATAACCATAAAGAGAGGAATATTTCATACAATAAGATAAAGAAGCATTTTGATTTACAAAAGGCAGTTTGATCTTTTCAACAAGTGACACCAAATGTTTTTAGCAGTGAGACGAAGAGTAATGAATGATCCTCTCAAATTATTTGATGAGACAAAAAATCTCTAACAAGCAAATGGGTTATGATGGGCACAATGAAGGCTACTCATGACCTAGGCAGGCCGCTCATGAGAATTAAGCCACCCAAAAAAATCTTTATACCTTTCACCAGTGAGTAGGTCAATCTCCGTATTTTTCCACTTAGATAGATCGCCCATTACAATTAGACCCCTTCTGAAAAATCTCTATATTTTTCCACTTGGGTATATCACCCATTACTATGAGACCCTTTCTTTGTATTTTTCTATCTAGGTAAGTCACCCATTATAATGAGATCCCTTCTGAAAAATCTTTGTATTTTTCCACCTGGGTAGGTTATCTATTACAATGAGACCCTTTTTTTGTATTTTTCCATCTGGGTAGAAAATCCATTACAACGAGACTCTTTCTAAAAAATCTTCATATTTTTCCACTTTGGTAGGTCACCCATTACAAAGGTACCATTTCTTTGTATTTTTTCACCTGGGTAGGTCACCCATTACAATTAGATCCTTTCTGAAAAATCTTTGTATTTTTTCATCTAGGTAAATCACCCATTACAACGAGACTCCTTAAAAATCTTCGTATTTTCTACTTAGGTAGGTCACTCATTACAATGAGACCACTTTTGAAATATATATGTATTTTTCCACCTGGATAAGTCACTCATTACAATGAGACCACATATGAAAATCTCTGTATTTTTCCACATGGGTAGTTCACCCGTTATAATGAGACCATTTAAAATAATTAAAAAAATATCTGTATTTTCACCAATCGGGCATGTCGCCTAGAACAATTAGACCACTTGCAAAAAAATCTTTGAAATTCTTTACTACCAGGCAGGTGTCCTAAAACAATTTGATCATTTTTCCAAAAAAAAAAAACAAAAGGGAAAGGCTTTCACGTTTTTTTTTCTTTACAAACTTATTATAAAAAGCCAAAAGAAAATGAATTTTTCAATGTCTTTGCACCATAAGTATTGTAAAAAGAGGGCAACTTTCATAATCCAAGTTTTGACCCATTTGCTTTTAATTTAATTTTAAGGGGTTAAAATTTGAAATTTAAAATATCAGGGGCTTGATTGCAAAAATGTCAAAATTTTAGTGACTAAAATAAAAAATGGTCGCCTTGGTCTAAACGACATTGTTTTACATTTCTTGTTTTTCACGTTCTTCCTCTAGAAACAAAGGAACCCACCTATGTAAGGAAGAGAGAGGGAACAAAGGGATGCACCCTTCCAACATAGCTAAATATCCATTTTCTTGTTCGTCCTCTCACACCCCACAAGACGCCATCAGAAGAGTGAAGGAAACCACCACTAAAGACCCCTACAACAGCAGGATTCCGCAAATCCTAGTCCTCGTCAAACACCAATCCCAACAAGCTTTATCCTCTTCCGATGATGGAAGAGGTGCGCTAGAAGATTGCTATAGAAACCCCTATAAATACCCAACGAGGCAGCCATTGAATAAAAAGAGGGAGGAGACCTATACGAACAAAAAGAAACAGAGAACAAAGTGACCTTCTGGGCTTCCTTTCAAAACACTAACAAGGGAATGCCTATTGTCCCTTAAAAAGCAAAACATAGAACCAAAAACAAAAAGGGGACAGAAAAATAATAAACAAAAGAGGAAAAAAAATAGGGGAAAAGATAGAGAATAGAGGAGAGAACAAGATAGAGAAAAAC
>Ga0325402_1006256_pt1 | contig 11242 bp, 9 predicted proteins | sample PopdelMetagenome_22_FD_207212 | JGI IMG/M metagenome (GOLD analysis project Ga0325402, IMG submission 207212) | Populus deltoides microbial communities from Bellville, Georgia, United States - Xylem-PdKOR-R3 | ecosystem: Host-associated > Plants > Phyllosphere > Stem > Wood/Secondary xylem...
GTTAGTAGATGTACATGTTTTATTGTTATTTCTCAAACAAACTTGTAGTATATGAATGTATAATTTTATACTTGTTATGGTTTGTTTTAGATTTTGTAAGATTGTATTTGTTTGTAAATTGTTTAAACTTTATTGAGTTACTGAATTACATGTGTTGTTTTGAAATAATTAATAGCTTGTTTAATGGGTCCGTTTTAATTTTTATCATCAATGGTATTGCGGAGTTGTAATTTTTGTAAATTGATATGTATTTATTAATTTGTATCAATGTTAATGATAATTGATAATGAATATTTAATATTTATGAGAAGTTGTAACTGGTGTCGCACCCGACATCGCGGCGGCCCTAAAAAATAAATCTCGATAATTGGAAAAAGAACAAATTTTTGGCATCTTCTTCTTTTAGGGAAAATGTCTTGTTCAAGGAGTCGTCACCTAGTATTATGGTCACTAGGAACCCTAACTGGTCAACAGAGATTTTCTGGCTCGGGATTGATTATGTAAAAAGAAAGATATTATCACCCCTTAAACATTCTGCCTGAAGCAGACTACATTAATGGTTTTGTCTTAAATTGCTAAACATTTATTCTCTTATGCTATGATGATTTGTTTATAATATTCCTGACTCTGACGCCAGTAAATATTCGAGCTCAAATAATTCCAACTCTGACGTTGGTAAAAATTCGTAGCTACAAAAAAAATTATATCAATATTTTTTATTCCTTACTCTAGCGCCTAGTGAATAAAAATAAATTTATTTTTTATGCATGCACATATTTTTTTTATTTTTCTAGCTAAATAAAATAAAATACAACGAATAAAAATAATATAAATTTAAACCGGTATTTTTATTCCTGACTCTGGCGTCAGTGAATAAACCAATAAATTTACATTATTTTTATTCATGCATACACATTTTTTATTTTTTCTACTTTATTATTTTTTTGTTTTTTTTTTTGGGCTGGGTCCAGCTCAGCCCACATGGGCTAGGCTCGACCCAGCCAGCCCAGCCCCGTTACTGGCCTAAACCAGTGACCCGGCTGGGCCATACAAGGCACGCGTGATCTAAATCACGCGTGCATGGCCCTTGTTACTAAATAAAAAAAACAAACAGCGAAAATGAAGTAAAGAAAAACGGGAGAAACAGAGCAGAAGATGTACCTAGTGCGTTTGCAGAGGGTTTGCGTGAGATTGCTGAAGGCGATATTTCTGGTCCAAATTTCCTTTTACTCTTTCTGCTTGTCTTCCCCGTTGTATTCCCTTCCTGCGTCACTATTCGGCTTAATTTTCTTTGTTTTTTTATGCTCTGTTTTCAGAACACCGTCTCTCTCTCTTGGCTTGTTTTTTGGTTTCGTGGTTTTAGGCCGATACTGGTGAGGGAAAGGTTTACTTTTGTTGTTGGGTTCTAAAAAAAAAGCTTAAAAATTAGGCTGGTATCTTTATGTTTCTCTCTTCTGGTTTCGTTCGTCTTCTTTCTCTCTCTCCCCCCTATTGCTTCACTCTCTCCTCCCAGTTCTCCTATTCTTCCCCTCCCCGATTCTATCATTCCTCGTCTGTTTTTTTCATTTTTCTTTTCGCGTGCCTGGCCTTTTCTCTCAATTCACTCTTCCCAGTTTTTCTTTAGTTTTTCCTCATCTCCTGTTCTTGGTTTTTTTTCTTCCCCCCACCCCTTTCGTCCGCTCTCTCATCTTCTCTCGCTTTACAGCCAGAGAATGCCAAGCATTTGAAACGGCTTCCATCCTTTACTCCAGCAACGGCTCCTGAGGACGAGGACGAAGACGAAGAAGGCGATTAACAAATTCTAAAAACGGCGCCTTTTGTGTGATGGGAACAGCCACTTTCAATCTGGTCACTAAAGTTCTAAAATCATGTAATCAAGTCCCTGGGTAAATTGTAATTGGATCCCTGTATTTCTGCTTCTTTTACACATTGGTCCTTGGGTTTTAATTTCTTTTAAATTTGACAAGAATCAGCCCTATAATTTGATAATTGTTCAATTAAGTCCCTGATTTCATTAATTTAATTAAATCCAAGTCCAATTAAGTCTCAAAACTTATCAATTCTCCAATTAAACCTTTAATTGGATTAATTAAATTAATTCCAAGCTCAATTAAGTCTCAAAACTTATCAATTCTCCAATTAAACCCTTAATTGGATTAATTAAATTAATTTCAAGCTCAATTAAGTCTCAAAACTTATCAATTCTCCAATTAAACCCTTGATTGGATTAATTAGATTAATTCCAAAGTTTAATTAAACCAAAAACTTCCAATCATGTTGCCTTTAACCCAAATTTTAATTCAATCTTTATTTATTTCATTTTACTTGTTTTTTCATTATTATCATCATTTTTTTTAAATCCTTTTCAGTAAATAAAATAATAATAATAATAATTAAAATAAAATGGTCAAAAATTGGGTGATGACAAATGGTTTGTTGGATAATATGGAGGTAAACTAATTTTTTTGCAAATTTATTTACCTAACATAGTTAATTAATACATGTTGTGATCATAATTTTATAGAGTTTCGATGGAAGTCATGGATGTATCGAGATTCACCCCAAGGATTTTGGAGGATGGATTATTGTAACGGGGTTCAGGGTTTTATTAATTTCGCAACATTTATTCCCAGAAATTTTACTGGAGGCGGTATTAGGTGTCCATGCAAGAAGTGTCAAAATAAAAAGTATCTGCGTCCAGATGTTGTAAAGATGCATCTTCTACACAAAGGATTTATGAAGAATTATCAGTGTTGGTATGCACACGGAGAAGTATTTGTTAGTAAGAGAAGAATGGAAGAAATGGTGGTTGGGTCAACTTCTAGTGCTAGCAACGTGCATGAAGCAACAAATGACAACACTAATCCTTACAGGAATATCGTTATGGATGCAATGAGAATGAATTAAGGTAATGTCAGTCAATTTCCAATTGTAGAAGAAGAACCTAATGCAGATGCAACTAGGTTTTTTGATTTGTTGAAAGATTCTGACGAACCATTATGGGATGGCTGGACAAACCACAGTAAATTATCAGTCGTAGCACACGTGTTCACCATCAAGTCAGATCACGGGTTGACTGAGGCCGGGTATGACAAGATTATTGAATGGACGAGAAGCATTTTACCTGAAGAGAACGGGCTGAAAGAGAACTTATATGCTGCAAAGTCCATGATGAAACTCCTCGGTTTAGGATACCAGAAAATTAACATGTGCCCTAATTTCTGCATGTTATACTACCTTGAAAATGTTGAGATGACCGGGTGCATGACATGCGGGCATTCCTGTTACAAACCCAGAACTAGTAGGGGAAAGACTCTAATGGCATACAAAAAACTTAGATACTTCCCAATCACATCTAGACTGCAGAGGTTATTTATGTCACCAAGGACTGCTGAGCACATGACATGGCACAAATCACATGATGCGGTTGATGAAGTGATGGTGTATCCTTCTAACGGCGAAACGTGGAAACACTTTAATAGTGTGCATCCTCACTTTTCAACTGAATCAAGGAACGTGCATCTTGCGTTGTGTATAGACGGATTCAACCCATTCGGGTAATTTGCTGCTCTTATTCTTGTTAGCCTGTCATACTGACGGTTTATAACTTGCCATCGGGGATGTGTATAAGGCCGGAGTTCATGTTTTTATCTATGATCATACCAGGTCCGAGCAATCCGGGGCAAAATATAGATGTTTGTCTTCGTCCGTTGATTGATGAGTTGACGCAGTTATGGTCCTCTAGAGCTTTGACTTATGACATCTCGAGGAAAGAGAATTTTATTATGAGAGCGGCTTTGATGTGGACTATCAATGATTTTCCAACTTATGGAATGCTTTCCGGTTGGAGCACGTTTGGGAAACTAGCATGTCCATACTGCATGGAAAACAACAAGGCATTCACACTAAGAAACGGAGGTAAAACTTCTTTTTTTTACTGTCACCATCGTTTCTTGCCACATAATCACAGGTACAGAAAGAACATAAAAGATTTCTTTGTTGGCAGAGTTGAAAAGGATGTTGCACCCCCGCGTCTTTCTGGTAAAGAATTGCATGATGTTGTAAAATTGTACGGTGACATTGTGTTTGGTCTCCAATCAGGTAAGTAGAAGTTTTCTGGTTTTGGTTTGACCCATAATTGGGTGAAGCAAAGTTTCTTTTGGGAGCTTCCTTATTGGAAGACCAATCTTTTCCGCCAAAACCTTGACGTCATGCACATTGAAAAGAACGTGTTTGAGAACGTTTTCAATACCGTTATGGATGTGAGGGGGAAGACAAAGGACAACATCAAGGCTAGATTGGATGTAGCGCTATTCTGTAACCGTAAAAATATGGAGTTGGTTTGTGATGGGTCACGGGTCACAAAACCAAGAGCAAGCTTCGTGTTAGAGAAAAACGCACAACTATTAGTCTATAAATGGCTTAAGAGTCTGCGTTTTTCTGATGGACATGCCTTGAACATATCAAGGCTGGTTAATACCGAGGAATGCAGATTATATGGAATGCAGATTATATGGAATGAAGAGTCATGACTGCCATGTGTTTATGCAAACACGCATCCCATTAGCTTTTCATGATTTATTGTCATAGAGGATATGGGATGCACTCAAAGAGATTAGTTATTTTTTTAGAGATTTATGCTCCAGCAAGTTGAATGTTGATCACATTGAGAGGCTTGAAACAAATATCATCGAGACACTATGCAAACTTGAGATGATATTCCCTCCATCATTTTTTTACTCAATGGAGCATCTACCGTTCGAGGCAAAAGTTGGAGGACCGGTCCAGTATAGATGGATGTACCCATTCGAACGGTTAGATATTACAGTTGCAATGTAATTCATATATAAAAGTATTTTCTTTATTTTTGTTCATTGAAAATACTTGATTAATTCAATGCAGGTACTTGTTCAATCTCAAGAAAAAGGTAAAGAATAAGGCGCATGTTAAGGCTTTGATATGTGAGGCCTATATTGTTGAGGAGATTTCAACATTTATCTCGTACTATTTCGAACCTCATCTGATAACGAGAATCAATTGCGTTCCACGGCATGATTATGGCGGTGAAGTGTCTTCCAGTGGGAACTTGTCAATATTCTCCAATCCTGGATGACCCACACCTAAAAATGCTGTAAGAGGAAGATATTTGTCAGAAATAGAGTCCAAACAAGCACACAATTATGTTCTATTTAACTGTGATGAACTGAGACATTTTATCCAATAAGTGTATATATGTGTAATACTAATTAAACTTTGTCAATAATATACTATTAATTAGATATTGTAATATAATACACTCATTACCACTTGCAGGGAATATCGACAATATTTGTTGTCCAATAACTCACAGCTGACCGAATCCCAAATCTTTCAATTACAAGATAAATAATTTGCAACATGGTTTAGAACACATGTAAGCACTATCACAAACTCATTCTCACTTGTAAAATTATTGTATGCATGTCATTACGTGATTCTCGTTTACTGTTCATGATGTACATTATATACAAGGTTTATCAAATGGGAAGGGGTGCTGCTAAGTCATTGTCTTCACTAAGCCTGGGCCTTAAAAGGGTATTTTTTCAATGGAAATGTTTTCCATACTGAAGAATACGGGCATGGTAGAAAGACATACAACATCGGTGTTTATGTTAAGGGATCGTCTAGTAGTGAGTTAGAAGTTGACTACTATGGTAGATTAGAAGAAGTCGTCGAACTGCAATATCATAGCGAGCAAAATAGAGTGCTTTTATTCAAATGATATTGGTGTGACACGACTAACAGAGGAATCAGAGTTTATCCGTATTATAGTCTGGTAGAAATCAACTCAAAAACTAGACTCTGCAACGTAAACGATGTCTTTGTTTTCGCAAAGCAATGTCAAAAGGTTTATTACACATACACACCTTCTTTTAGAAAGGATCGATCAAGAGTGGATTTGGTGTGTGTTTTAAAAACGAAACTCAGTGGTCGTGTCGAGCTTGTTCAGGATGAGAACGAAGACACAAGTGTGTGAGATGAAGTCTTTCAAGTTAGTGAGTTGGTTGAACCATATCGAGTCGCTCCTTCGGTTGACTTAGAAGAAAATTCAAATTTTCATGTTTTCGATAATAGTCTTATTGATGTTGACGCAGAGGAGTTGAAGGTTGTTTTGAGCTCTAGCGGACAAGCAAATGTCGATGAAGATGATGACCATATTGAAGATTGCGATGAAGGTGATGACTATTCAATTGATGATGAAGAAGAAGAAAATTCTGACTAACTATCAGAATGAAGCCCTGTGTAAAACCCTTTTTTCATGTAATATAGATTATGGATGATATATTTTGTTACATGAAATATGTATTGTTTAAGCACTGTTGTTATTGTTTTGTGCGATAGATAGTTTATCATATAAGTGTTTATAGGAACGTAAATAGCCAATACAAATATAATTTTTCTTGTACACTTACCAACGTCCATACCGACGGAATAAGGTTCGTCGGTATTTCACAGAGAGTTCAAATCACTTGAAATACCAAAATTACCGACGTATATACCGAAGGAATAAGGTCCGTCGGCATTTCACAGAGAGTTCAAAAATAATCACTTGAAATACCAAAATTACCGACGTATATTCCGATAGAATAAGGTCCGTCAGCATTTAACAGAGAGTTCGAAAATAATCACTTTAAATGCCACAATCACCGACACATTTACCGACGGAATTAAGACCATCGGTCATTTGTCGGCGGGTAATATTACCAACCAAATCACCGACGGACTGTACGAATTTCAAAGGGCGATGCATTAAATGCATCTCTGACCGCATGAGTTTACTGACAGAATTACCAACGAACAGCAAACAATATGGGTTTTTTTTTTGTTTTAGCTATTTTTATGTTTTTTGTTTCGGTGTATTTTTATAATGTAGATAAAGTCTTGAAATCAATACATTATTAAGGTATGCATGTTTCATTCCTAAATTCTACAGTTTTTTTTTTTTGAATTTTTTGAATATATTTTATTGTTGTATTGATATAATTATTGAATAATTTGTTAAATTTTAATTGTTAATGTTGAATTTACCTTAGAATAAGTAATTGAATATGTTGGAATAATTAGTAATTTTACTACATTATTGCATGATTTGTGTTTAATTATTTGTATTAATTTTAATTGTTAGTCTAGAGTTTTTGTTGAATTTATTGAATATTTTTTATTGTTTGTATTTATATAATGATTGAATAATTTGTTGAATTGTAATTGTTAATGTTGAATTTACCTTAGAATAAGTAATTGAATATGTTGGAATAATTAGTAATTTTACTACATTATTGCATGATTTGTGTTTAATTATTTTCATTAATTTTAATTGTTAGTCTAGAGTTTTTATTGAATTTATTGAATATTTTTTATTGTTTGTATTTATATAATGATTGAATATGTTGTTAATGTTGAATTTACCTTGTAATTAGTATGAATGTTATATGCATAGATGTTATGTTATATATATACAATATTAGTATAAATGGAGTCAATTGGTTGTGGTTTTTGTCAATATTTGCAGGTTTGTGGATTTGGGTAGTATCCAGTATATGGGAGGTGCTGTCGATTTTTTTTTAACATTCGAAGTTAATTATATAATTATTCGTATACAATTGTGTAGATGCGTAGAACGAAAACCAGAGCTGGTCGCTCATGTCTGTTCGCAGCTAGTTCTTATAGCAGCGAGGATGACGTATCCTTAGGTGCCTCTTCTTGAGAGACACCTGCGCCACCTGCACCGTCAACCGATGTTGCCTCTTCCAGCGCGGGTTCACAGCGCAAAAGTGGCGTGCCTTTGCAGCGGAATCAATTCACCCCCAAATACGAGGCACAGTGGAAGGATGACCTTTCAATGTAAGTTTGTTAAGGTTTTAGTTTTTTCTTTTAAATTATAAAATAATTTATGAACAACTAATCAATATTTCATGAATTTAATTTATTTTCAGGTTCACAAACATTGAGGCCGCCTGAGTAATATCATTGGCATTTAAATCATCGATGGAGATTCCATTATTTCAATGGAGTTAGTTATCCAGACATTCTGAATGGATAGCTCAAATCGATGCATGGTTTAGCAGATTTGAAGTTGGTGTTAATTTCTAATTTCCAGCTTATATCTAATAATTTATTAATATAATTGTAACTAAATTATTATTTTTATTTATCTAATTATTTATACACAACATAAATTCACCTGGGACAGGGCGCATGACAAAGTTGTGAGGAGGGTGTGGGAAAATCACGCAGCAATTAGGTAACATTGAAAAAAATACAAGATATTTTTATAAAAAAAATTTATGTTTCAACTTCTAATTTCTCGCTATGGAAGTAGGTTGCGTGATTTTTGGTATGAATCACAAAAGAAGGCAAAAAAAGCCGCGAGAGATAAGGGTCTCCAAAGCTGGAATGACGTGGCGGTTTGGAGGGATTTCAAACCGATATACATCCCGGAAGATATATGGACGCACTATCTTGAGCACGTGATGTTTGAGCGGTTCACACGACGCTCACAGTCCGGTGTTGGCAACCGAAATCGACCAATTCATGGCTCGGTGACAACGCACACCGGTGGCTCCGTTCCGTTTGCTGCACATGTGAAACAGAAGGTAAGATTAATTTCAAAGAAATATATCGTTAGATTAATTTGTTGTTAATTAATCTTTTTTCATTATAGGCTACGTCTCTTGGATGTGAACCGAGCCCGATGGAGCTGTTTGTGGAGACACACGTGCGGAGTCAAGACCGCCACAAGGGGGTGCAACAGTTCGTTGACAACCGTGCTCAACACTTCGTGGTATGTTTGTTCAACCATTTTATTTTGTAAGTTATTATTTTTATTGAATTGAATATGATGATTACTTTTTTTTATTTTTAGGAGACCTATAATAGCCGGTTGAGGGAGAGATATGGGGACGATCCTTTAACCCTTTTGGAATTCGATCCGGATTTGTGGATAGAGGTTGGATAGTCTGGTGGACCTGATAAAAATTAGGTTTACGGGCTCTCCAACACTATGGTCGAGAACTTGCGGGCGGCCCGTAGTGTTTCAACCGTTAGGAGCTCCCAATCAGTATCAAGCACCCAATCTAAGGAGTTCGTGGCCTTGTAGCAACACACGGCTCAGCTCACCGAAAAATACGACCACCTCAAAGCGGAGCGTGCACAACAAAAAGCGGAGGATGCACAACGGTATGCACAACTCAAAGCGGAGCATGCACAACATTATGCACAACAAAAAGCGAAGCATGACCAGCTTCGCGAATTTATCTTGAACATGGCATCATAGAGTGGTGATACATATATGCCTACTCCTTTTTTGTCGTATAATAACCAGCCTCCTCCTCCTCCTCCTCCTCCAGCTCCACCATTATGTTAATTTGTAATGAATATTATTTAACTTTAATAGTTAATTTAACATTTTTTTTAAACACATTCAGTTTGTGATGAATATTATTTAATTTTATTTCTTTTGTTTTTGATGTTTAATAAAAAATTTATTTGCATAATTAGTTTTTTATTACCATTAATTTATATAATTTTATATTATGTATTCTAAATAATTTTTTAAAAACATATTAAAAATAATCACAGAGGGTTTTACCGACGGAATATATCCATCGGCATTTGACAGTAGCTGCCACAGTCACCGATAAATTTACACACGGATATATTCGGTCGGCATTAGAGACTCACCGACAACTTTACCGACGGACTTAAGCCGTCGGTCTTTTACAGTGCCTGCTACAACGACCGAAGAATTTACAGACGGAGATCTTCAGTTGGTATTCCAAACATTCACCGACAGTTTTAAACCGTCGGTATGTCACACTATCACCGACGGGCTAAAATTCATTGGTATATTTCAAGCAGGAAAATTTTTTTGGCGCGCAATTTCCATCTGTAAAACCATCGGCAAATTTTTTTTTTATTTTTCCTACCGATATAGCGACGGAATATGGTATTACCGATGAAAGGAAAGCCGACAGCTGTTTTCCGTCATTGATGATGTCGGTAAATAAATTACCGATGAAATCTTAATCACATTCCGACGGAATATTTTTGTTGGTAAAACTGTTAAATCTTGTAGTGAAAATTAAGAACATTTAAACTGAAATGTTTATCAGACATGCGTGATTAATGTACTTTAAGTGCATGGTGTCTCTTCAACTAGAGACATTCCTTAACTCGATCGTTATCCACATTCACTTTAATTAGGGGTGATTATTTTTGGTTCGGTTCGGTTTTTACCTATAAAAAACAACCAAACCGGATTTTTTAAAAAAACCAAAACCGAACCGAAACCGAGTTAAATCGACCGGTTTCGGCCCTGTCCGATCCGGTTCAGTTCTTGATTTCAAAAAACCAAGAAAACCTATGCCTTATTTCCTGAGCCTTATCACCATCAAACAAAACAAACTTAGCAAGATCTTGTTTGAGATTGAACTGGTCTTGTTTGAGAAACGAAACAAACTTATCCCTCATTTCCTGAGCCTTGTCACCATCGAGATCAAGCAAATGGAAGCAGCGGTCTTCCTTTTCATTCTCAACAAGTTCAACAGTTCCCTCCCATCCATTCCTTTTTAACTTCCTACAATAATTCTTAGCTGCAACAGTCAAATAATCTTCCTCAGCTACAAAGATCAACATCCTCTCGCACCCAAGCCTAGCCAAATTCTCTACACCCGGATTCATCCTAGGATCAAGAGGCGAGAGGGGGCTGCTTCTAAGTCTAGGGGGAGGGGGAGGGAAAGGGAGAGAAAGAGAGAGAGGCGAAAAGGGGCTGCTGGTGGCTAGAGTTAATGGGGAGGGGGGAATTTTTCTATTTATAGTACCTTTTTTTGAACTGGTTCAGTTCGGTCCGGGTTAACTGGTTCCTGCATTCAAAACCGAAAACCGAACCAAACCGGGATTTTTTCTAACTATTCTAATCGGTTTTTTTTCTCGGTTCGGTTTTTTCGGTTAATTTTTTTTTGGTTTTCTCGATTTATTCGGTTTTCTGGTTTTTTTGCACACCCCTAACTTTAAGTGCATTCTCCCCATTGTATCTTATAAAATCAACATTCGAACAGTAATTATTTTTTTTGCACACCCCTAACTTTAAGTGCATTCTCCCCATTGTATCTTATAAAATCAACATTCGAACAGTAATTAAACAGTATTTTAGCTAATGTGGAAATAATTTTCAACAGTGAGAGACTGGATAGGACATGGAAGG
>Ga0325402_1006257_pt1 | contig 11241 bp, 7 predicted proteins | sample PopdelMetagenome_22_FD_207212 | JGI IMG/M metagenome (GOLD analysis project Ga0325402, IMG submission 207212) | Populus deltoides microbial communities from Bellville, Georgia, United States - Xylem-PdKOR-R3 | ecosystem: Host-associated > Plants > Phyllosphere > Stem > Wood/Secondary xylem...
CGACTGCTTCAACATCATTGCTTTGGTTGATTAATTCACAAAACAACCGAAAGTGTTAACACTGTCATTATAACAACTTCATTAATGGCGGCAGTATCATGTTACTTTATTTCAATTTATATGGAAAGTAAATACTCCTTGGAGTGTGTGTGTGTGTGTGTGTGTGTATTCGTTACATTCCAAATTAATCAATTAGTAAAGGCATTGGATTTTTGCAGAAATCTATAAAACTTATATATGCATTCAAACACTGCTTGATACAGCTCAATATATACGTGAATGTATACGTGGACAACATAAAGCCAAGCATTAATTAATATGATCATTACTTAGCAAACAAAAAAAGCTTCAAAAATTAGAAAACCACATGGCTTCATATATATATATATATATGAAGATTAAGCAAGCTTTCACTAGCTAAGTATTACCTATTGTGTAAAGGATTGGGACCTGTATAGACTTTCCTCTTCTCATCACCCAAAGTTGCATCACCTTCTTCATCTCTGTCTCCTCTTAGGCCACCACCATGAGATTTAACAGGACCCGTTAACTGAGCTGTAGAGCCAGTGTTCTTGAAACTTCCGTGCCTGGCTGACCTATCAGGAACAGATGAAGTTTCTAACAGCAGAAGTATCAGGAACAATAGCGCTAGGCAAGCCAACTCTTTTCTTAAACCCATCAGCTGCCTCCTTCTATACTTATATGTATCTCAGACCATGCATAGAATTCTTGGCCCAAAACCCTCCAAAAAGGAACGGAAAAGGAGGGAGGAATTTCCTTCTTGGATCTGATTTAAAAGGGCCTTTAAAAGGAAGCTCAACAAAAGTAGAAGAAAGGTTGTAGTTTGGAATGGGAGACTAAAGAGTTTTTGCTTTCTTTGTTTTGGCTCTTTTTGGGTACGGTTTTTTTTCCCAGTGTGTGTCTCCGTTGGGTTACTTTTTGAAGTTTGAGCCTCTGAAAATGAGGCTAGTCAATGAGAGGTAAGAGTCAGAATGCATAGGGTTTGGTGCCTGAAAGGAAACAATAAATATGGTGCAGAGAGTTTCTGGATGCTGATCTCAGAGCCCATGTTAAGAAACCTTCATACATGGACCAGAGAGAGAGAGGGAGAGGGAGAGAGAGAGTTGCAGTTTCCGTTGGCAGATTTTAGTTGTGTTGCATAAACCTACAACACGGGAGGGAGGGAGGGAGGGAGGGGATCAGATGGGCGTCTTAATCTAACAATATTAATACTCCTGGCTTCAGGTGATTATTGATACAAAATCTTTTCTGAATTTATTTTCACTTGGCTGGGAGTGTCTTTTGCAAGAAGCTAGCTTCTTTTGCTTTGTACTCATGATGAAAGTGCTGGCAAGGTTTCCTAGCAGTAGTAGGCCTTTTGTGTAGTGACTGGTCAGTGGAGAAGCACATGTTAACATCGGGAAAACTAAATCCAAAAAAATTGAAAAGAGGGTTGTTGCTTTCATACCATACATCATTTCAAATGATCTTATTTTATTGTAAGAGATCTCCTTAATTATCATAAGAAAGAAGATGCATGAGAGCTGAGTGCTATTCATTTCTTCAACATTAACAAAATATGTTAGTTTTTTGCAAGAACAATCCATTGTGCATGTTGTTGGAATATATATATATATATATATATAAAATCGATTTTTCTAAGAAAGTAGGAGCACTAGAATAGGGATTTATTGCGAGCAAATATATCAAGTTTTAATTATACGAGAAGTCACAGACCATGCACCAACTCGTCCACTACATGGACTTCGATCACTCCCTTCAGATTTTTCTTTTCTTTTCTTTCGGTCTCGAGTTTACTCAATTAAAAATGGTCAAACTGGTAGGAGCTGACCAGTGGGCCGAGAAGGTAGAGGGAGAGTTTCATACATGGAGTGGCTTTTTTCCTTGGAAAAAATGATGCTGTCTTCCTTCGCTTTACATAATCGATCACACAAAGGAAAGCTGATTTACATGAAAGTCATGAATAATTGATGCGAGCACCTGCTAAAGAGGGCCCAATTAGTGACCTAAAAAACTTGATTAGAACGAAATTACTGAAAAAATCTGTGAAGAAATTAACCCTCCTTTCTTTCACCATTGCTTTTTAACGCACGGCATGGATTTTGTAAATAGCATCTTTTCCGAACTTTGAACTCTAAAGGCATTAATTGTATGCCTGATATATATCTATCATTGAAAATTAGGGGGTGGAGTTTTGGCAACACGGCAGGCAGGTCTCCACAAAAGACAAAAATATAGAAGATCGTGCATGCAGAGGATTTTTGTTTTCAGGTGGAAATATATTTTTGAAAGAATTTGATTTTTAAGAGAATATTTTTAGATTATTTTAATATATTAATGTTAAAAATAAATTTTAAAAAATAAAAAATAATTTAAAAATAACCACTGGCAGAATTATTAGTGCTTGGTTTTAATTCATTTTGTCTTTTGTAGCCGAGGAAAAAACAAAAGATCACCGATTGATCATCCATTTTTTTATGACTTCATTCCCCCTCCGGTACTTGGACAAGATCTGTCGACTTATGCATACTTCCACGATCCTGGAATAATGTATGCTATATTTTATTTTCCTTCATGTACAAGAGCACATTTATTCTTAAGAAAAGTAGAAAATTATTGTTCGAAAGACTTATCAGGACTTTTGAAATTTGCAATCTACATGTGTTTGTCTCTACAAATGTCCAATTATAATTATGAATCGGGGACTCTTTTTTTGACTAATTAACTGCTACAAACTCCATAAGGATAACAATATTCGAGTGGGAAGGTGACGTCCCGATCGATCGAGTCCTGTTTGTTGCTATGAGAGAGAAGGTTAATTCGTGGTTTCTAATGTTCGGAATGTATTATTGATGTTTAGTCAAGAACATTATAATTGACACTCAAGATTCTAAAGCAGTCGGATTTAGATTCTTAATTAATCATCTTAATTTCTTTAATTTACTTATTTCATTTAGATTCTAGATTAATCATATTTGTTTTTAAATTAATACATTCTTGCTGTGGATATTCCTTCAAAAAAAAAAAAAAAAACACACATGTATATACCAAAGAGGACATGCATGCCGGATTTCAATTACATTAACGAGCTTCGAATTTAAATTTCATAAATGCTGGTATTTTCTCGTCTATGTTTTTCCTCCCCGTCGCTAGAATATACAAGAGGATTAACCACAAAAAGGTTATGAACTCCATGTGAGTCCACGATGCAAAATTCTCTAACCAAATGCTTACTTATTAATCCCGTTGGCTAATCTTCTCAGTTCAATGAGTTAATGAATGCCTAATTAATCATGCAAGATCCACGTAGGGTACTCTAGTTTATGTGTGTGTGTGTGTGTGGAGCAAGGAAACAACTTGCTGCCTATTGGTACGTTAGAGTACCTTGCAGTCTTTTAATGTCCATGCAGATCTGTAAACTGCAGCTACTCAGTGGAAAAGAAAAGGGATGTCCTCTCTGGCTTGAACACCAGGCCATCAAAGATTCAGAATTCAATCCATAATTTGTACTCCTCGGCTTCTTCATCTCTCCTTGCAAGCTAGCTAGCATGCATTGTGACTGATTAGCTGGGCATTAATAGTGGGGAATATTGAGGGACAAGCCATGCACCCACCACTCTCCGAAGTTGAAGCTGTGGGCAAAGCGAACACTCTGAGAGTGCTAAATGGCTTTGACTGACTTGAGAGCAGAAAAGAATTACACGATCAGACAGTCTGGCTATGAGTATACTAAGCATCATTGAGGCAGAGAAATATATGCTGGTGGGCAATCAATTAGAGTCGTCACTCTCTTTATTTTGTTTGCTTTTCTGTGTAACTTTTCTTGCCGGTCAAGGTCACGGTGCTCTACCATCATTGGGATCTCAACTACATCCATAAACTCTCACACCTTGTAGCCCCATGCGCCTTATTTCTTGGCCCATGCAACTCTCGACAAGCAAAGCAAAACCGATCCAAATGATATCCACACAGAAAAGAAAAGGTGAGCAAGTTCTAGAGCAATATGGTTCCAAACATCTTTTTGTGTAAAAGTGACTGACATGGGAGCAGAGCTCAAGATGACACCTTGTGTGTGTGTGTGTGTATGGTAGCCAGACAACATTCGTCCATTTTATAAAGCGAAAAGAGAGAGTGCACTACTCTGACGGGGATTTGCTTAATTTGCTATATATTGCATCAACTACTGGGAATATCTGTAATCATCAATGGAACATTAACTTTTATAGTCCTAATTAATTTACTACCTCGTTCTTGATTTCTTATCATGTTATCAAGGTTAGGCAGCCGGGACGACAGGGACTTCTTCCACTTCCCCTTCCTCTTCTTTGACTAGCTGGCTTCCACATAATTATGTTTCTTAACCACTACCTTTTGTATGGGAAAGGTTGATACGCAAAATAAATAAATAAATCATATTCTAATAAATCAGTACAAAACATTTATACATATATGATTTTAAAAGATAAATTAAATTATGTCATTAAACATTACTCCGCACTAATTAATAATTAAATCGTTAATTTATAATCAATACAGTTATAAGATGAATTATTTAAGATATCTTTTATGTTTAAGAATTATTTATATCATCTTGAATTATATGCTTATAATTTATTAGTTGACTTATATCATATATATACTTTGAAAAATAATGCATCTATAACTATATAACTAACTTACATTATATATATACTACCTAGTAATTGATAGACATATATTATACATAATACCAAAAGACATTAACATATTAATCTTACATATTTTAAATTGATAATCATTAATTATTATTTTTCTTATTATCTTATATTCACAATAACAAATTAAACTTTAATTATAAAGTAAAATTAGAAATTTAAATTGATTTTTATATGGTCTGCAATACATTATCATGATAAGAATTATCTGTATTGAGAAAAAAATTAAAAAGGAATTTTTGTTATTCATAAAATAAAACTTAGATAAAAAATAAACGTTAGATTATTAGGTTTGTTTAATAAAGTTCATAATAATTTTATTTATTTTAAAAAATAATAAAAAGAATTGAGTTGGGTATGGGTATGAGTCAGGAGATAAAACAAACGAGCCATTTACCCTTTTCTATGCTCTAATTAATCCAGGTGAAATCAAGTTGGATTTTTACTATTAATTTCTGCTTTGCCGCATTCAAATCAAGCAAGAACTCAACTCAATTGAGTTGAGTGGAATGTCGGATATTCAATGACTCGTAGTTGAGCAATGAGCATTCCCAGCCTCACGTTAGCATTGAACTATTGTCCATTGGCCTGTCTGCTTACTTACACGTCTCCTCTTTTTTTCTCTTAATATTCACCGATCTCGGCTGCTTTCTTTTTCTTTCTTTTTTATGGCTGTCCTTATCGAGCAGACCGCGTGATCATCTACGGAGAGTCTAGCACAGGCAATCTACCATTGTTTCTTGTTTGAGATTATTTACGGAGCTTGATTTATTTATTGCCAGCTATTTTGCTTAGTGTGTTATGTTAAATTTTATTTGGATTTATTTGTTAAGTTTGATTTAATTATTGTTGGATATTTTATTTAATAAATTATAAGCTTAATAATAATCTATTCTTATTAAGGTTTTAGTATTTATATATTATTTTTTAAATGTCGACAGTTTTGGCGATGCATTCTCTCTCTTCTTCAGCTCTGCTTTTGAACTTCTTCTCTTGTTTTCAATTCTTGATTAGTTGATTTGTCCTGCATCAACAGCCTTCCCCTTTGTTGAAGTTTATGGATAGTCCGAACGCTTTTACGATATCATGAGAGGAAAAGAAAGGGATACATTTTCTATGAGCTGCAGTGAGCAGCTTCTGCTCAAAGCAGATATTACAATGCATAGAATATTTTGCTACAGAAATTATAATCACTGAGGATTTATGGCCCTGGGCTTCTTTTATTCTTCTTTGTATAGAAAGTGCACACACAAGACAACTGAACAGTTTCTGGTATAAATAGGCACAGCTGAAACTCCTTATATCTTAGAGGCATCGGCTGTAACTCGGCTTAAGGCCACGGCAGTCTTTGATCCAGATGGACGACCTAATTGCTTGCAAATGAAATCCCCAGCAGAGAGGAGTTTCGCCAGATCCACATTGGTTCTCACGCCAAGCCCATGAAGCATGTAGACAACATCTTCAGTAGCAACATTGCCTGATGCTCCTTTAGCATATGGGCATCCACCTAAACCCGCAACAGACGAGTCCACTACGCTAATCCCCATCTGTTCAAAATGCGAAAGAGAGTTGTTGAGACAGATCAGATAGACGACGGCAAATAAAAACATAAAGACAAATTTTAAAGAAGTTGTGTTGGATGCAAGTATACACATCCTCGACAGATGGGGATTAGCATTTTAGTCCACTACGCTAATCCATTTTAGTCAAATGATTACTTGCACAAGCATATTTGCACATATTTAGTTGGCCAGATTAGACTATCTGTTCCATCAAGATGCAACTGTACAGTTGTCCGGTGTAAAGAGTACAACATATCACAAGCAGTCCGATAGTAGGCTTCCCTAAATACAGTGCTGCCACAACAAGGCTCTGAGTAATCCAATGCTTACCTGGAGAGACACCAAGATATTGGGAAGAGATTGCCCAAAAGTATCATGGAAGTGGATAGCAAGCTTCTCAACGGGAACAACAGCCATTACAGCTTCAAGCATGAGAGCAACAGTCCCTGTATCAAATAGATATGAACATAAGGACAGGAAAAAAAAAAAAATACACGACCAAACGGGGGGACTTAACTTGTCATCTTTTTCTTCCCGGGTGTAGAGCAAGGTCAGACAATTTTTTTTTTATCACAAGTTCAACAAAATTTTTGAAAAACAAAAAAACATAGTTCAAATATATTGCAATAAAAGTCACTAGGTACACTCTAAGTGATGCGGGAACTGAAATGAAAAGGAGGAACTAAGGAGGTTAAACTAGGATATAACAAAGTAAAAACCTTACCAGGTGTACCAACACCGATTGTATCACCAAGGGATATTTCAAAGCAACCCATGTCATGAAGTTCTTTGGCCACATATGCTACTTTTGAAGGATGTATTGATCCTTCCTCAGGACACCCAATAACACATGATACATACCTATCAAAGTTCAAAAACAATTCATTTATTCAGAACTGGATGAAGGCTATAACATTCAATCTTTTGTTTTCCACATAAGCATTAAAATGCAAGTACCTACAGAGACAGTTATGCCAATATGCCATAAAATATGCATTAGCACTTAGGTGTACATGTATTCTGCGACATTACTAAACTGGTACAGCGCCCATTCAAATTTTAGGAAGCAATTTATTGTGCCTAGATTGGAAGATCGTGACAACTTATACGAGTTCATGATCATGGAACCTCAAACTTTATATTGGTTAGAATATCAATCATGGTGCTAATAAAACATCCAATAAGAAACAAAAAACTACGCAGCAACCAGCATCTTATTTCCGAACACTGGTTTAAATGACTATGGCAGTAAACAAACTAGAAACACATCCCAGTAATTGGGATTGAGAAAAGACAAAGGATAACCCTTATATATATTCATGTACACTAAAATTATCTTATCAAATTATTATGACTTCATTTTCTTTGATCAAATTGAGAGCATAATAATTAGTTGATAATGTACCAGTCAATCAGTAGTTTTCCCATCCACTCTCAATGCAGACAGTGCAAATTAACCTCCCAAAAAATCACAAGTAGGGCAGAGAATTCATGGAAATGGATAGAGACATACCCACGAACAGGAATTGAGAGCTCTTTAGCAGCATGAGTTACAGCACGATAACGAGCAAGACTTTCTTCGATGCTACAATTGATGTTTGACTTTGAAAATGACTCAGAAGCTGATGCAAAAACAGCAACTTCCTTAGCACCAGCTGCAACAGCTGCTTCAAATCCCTAGGAAAAGTCACAGTACATCAGAAGATTACTCCAGGACCAATATGATATTGCCAGAACTCTTGCAGATGTACAAGGGGTACCCACTTTTAAATTAGGTGTCAGAACAGGCAACCTGGAGGCCTCTAAACCATGAACTGCTTCCATTACATCTCTTGCATCTGCTAACTATAAGCAGGCAACAAAACAAGAGGAAAAGAAAGTCAATGAATAACAGGAAGGCAAGAAATATTCAAGTTGAAATTGAATATAAATAAACTATAACCAGACTCAAGGAAGAGAGAGAGAGAGGTCATGGCTTTTGTGCTACAATCAAAGAGCACAGTCACAAAAACAAAATTATTTGTTTATTGAAGACAAAGTAGATGTTTCTAGAGGATAATGTTTGTCTTAGAACAGTCAAATGTATACCCAAATAAAACAACAACAGCGTTGTTAAGAACCATTAATGCAGCTTTTGGCATCAAACTACAGCCGCCACCAACCCCCCCCCACACACACACACAATTCTCCCTTGCCCCTCTCTTTACTCATTGTCTCTCCATCTATTTCCCAATTGTAATTCCACCTGTGATCCATGACTTTGTTTCACGAAGGAGCAATATCATTTGCAAGGGGACTCTACACTAGATGCTTCACTAACATCACAGAAAGGAAAGGGATATTAACAGAATATGTGAGCCTAAAAGAAAGACTATCCAAGAATTGGGTTATGTCAATAACATGAGATAACCATGCCAATAACCAATGTTGGTGTAGTAAGATTCAGACACAAGTGCTGCTTGCAAAAAGATAATATTGTAAACTGAATAATCACAGCTTGCTGATAACAGCCAATTAATTTTTAGTTTATTTTTGCAATGGTAAGTAGACAAAATAACTGGTAAAGACTATGTGCAACTGGGTGGCAGTGAACAAACTAAGGCAATCAAAACCTGTTGGAGTCTGGTACAAAAGCAAAGGTAAGGCTTTCATCACCTTAAAAGAAAGATCAAAACTTGAAGAAGCTGGTTGATGCCAGCAATTCGCACAAGTATTTTCCTTATTATACAATCTCTATGACTGCTTATATTCAACTTATTTTTTATGTAGACAAATACTCTATGCTTATTACAGATTGATCAATAAACACCACATGAATCCGCTTCAATTGCACTATAAAACATTGACAAATAAGATAAACTTGAAGTTACAATCAAAACCTAATCAAATTACCTGAGGTACCCATTTCGGCGAAACAAAACTTGTGGCCTCAACAACTGGCAACCCAGAAGATACTAGTCTATGAATCAATTCAACCTTTACATCTGTAGGCACGATATTTTTCTCATTTTGCAGTCCATCTCTTGGACCAACTTCCACAATCTTCACAAACTTTGGTATACCTTTCAAGAACTGCTTTTCCAAATAAAAGATAAAAAATTATGATTACAAGTTACAGGAAATTTAAATGGTGGACCATCAGACAAATGCCACAGCCTAAAAAAATGAACACGTGAACTTTATCTATTTTACCAACAATAATGACTACAATCATTTAAGGTCAAGATATATAACAAAATTACAGTTCTGTTTCAGATATGAAATCACCTTATTTGTAATACCCCGTATGTCTTTGTCATTGGATTTGGAACTACATTGATGATCTGGAAAATAGCGTGAATCACAACTACTTCCAGACACCATATTTTTGCTGCCTGAGCTCATAGTCCTTCGATTTCCTTGGCATGGATCTCTTGTATGTCTTTTCCAAGGAAAAGTCTCTCTTGTATACTCATAATCTTCCCTGCAAAGTGCAAAAAACGTTGACCTTTTTAATGAAATTATGTTAGAAAAATTACTGCAAGGGTAGCTTAATAAAGTAGAAAATTCAGTTTTCTCTATTTTCAGTACCACCCAATGCAGAAAATCTAGTTTTTAGTTCTTGACATCATTATTATAATAAAGTAGAAAACTGAGCATCGAATGGAAGCTATCAAAGAGGCCTTATATTTTGAGAAAATGCCTAATCTAGGGGAAGGAAAAATTGGTATTGCAGCTACCCATCTTCCTTCCAAACTCTATAATAAAACCCCCGCATTGTGTGATTATAAAAAAGGTAATCGTTCTTCCACATCCACAGGATCTTGTGCTAATACAAAGTTTAATCATGGATTAGCACTTACTCGCAACTGTTGGATGAGCTGCAAATCCTTCCCTCAATCCAGCAATGTCCCATTCCCATATCATCAGACCGGGGTCGGCAAGCACCAGATGAGAAACTTTTAATTCGCTCAATAGTATTCATGCTAGGCAACTTGTCAAAACCAAGCGGCTCTTCTAGACTCGACATTGCTGAAATAGATGCAAATGGAGGAGGAGCTGCAATTCAGGCACAGAACAGCTCAGTACTCTTCAATAAAACCATATTAACTGGATAGTTAAATTTTGGAATAATCAAAGGCAGGAAGAACAGACAGGACATCACCATTGAAATCCAACACAGCTAACACAATGTTTTTGTGCTGGATTCACCAACATACAGTTATAAAATTATCTTCAGATAAGTTCATCAAAAACCATAAAAAAGTTGTTTATTGTTAATGCAATAGAAAATTCCAAACAGTTAGTCAAATTGTTCTTCTATGTCGATGTGAATAATTCACAACTGCCTCAGTAAAATGCACCAGAAAAACTTCAAATTCTTGGCAAGCAATACAAATAACACTGGTTCAAAAGATTAAGCAAAGCATTCAAAACTTCAAGAAAACATCATCTTAATTAAAAGCAAACTATGCTTGATAAACCAAAATAATTCAATCAATCAAAAGCTTGAAAACAAATTGAACATCAACTCTTCGGTAAAAATCCAAAATTTCTTAGCAAGAAACCACGAACAGTGTTTATTTTCTTAAAAAAAAACAGATACCATTAAAAATTCACGTTTGCTTCTGTTTTAGTTCCTTCGGTGAGGAAAATAAACCAGAATGGAGTCAAATTCACCAAACAAGACAGAATTGAATTCCTATCAAAGCTTCAATTTTTTTCTTTTGTTTACAATTCCTTTCCTCGAGTTTCTTGGAAACCAAACAGGAGGTATGCAGAACCAAACAATAAAACATAGAAAGAAGGAAAGCAGACCTGAATTACAGAGAGAAATTGGAAAGGAAAAAAGCCTAGGGTTTCTGAGAAGACAGGGAAACCCTAAAATTTGGGGATTAGAAGGGATTGTAATAAGTTTTTTTTCCCCAGGAATGCAGGAAGGTTAGATAGCAGAGAAGAAGTTAAACACAGCCACGTGAAGGAGT
>Ga0325402_1006258_pt1 | contig 11241 bp, 11 predicted proteins | sample PopdelMetagenome_22_FD_207212 | JGI IMG/M metagenome (GOLD analysis project Ga0325402, IMG submission 207212) | Populus deltoides microbial communities from Bellville, Georgia, United States - Xylem-PdKOR-R3 | ecosystem: Host-associated > Plants > Phyllosphere > Stem > Wood/Secondary xylem...
ATATTCATAATCAAGTGAGCCCTTCCCTTTCACATTTTCCCTAGTAAGTAGTTAAAAAGGTATATTACATGTTTGAGCCTCAGAGGAAAACGCATAAACTCCTAAAACAAACTCTGTATGATAAACACATAACTTGCATTTAATCACATATCATTCACAAAATCATCAGAAAAAGGTAGATCGATATTTATGTTAGAAGTGTTTTGTAGATAGAAAGGTGCTATGTTATTATATTCCCCCCTTTCCCTTGGCATATCTGTCTGCATGTTGCACCCTTGTTGACCACTTAAATTTTATATATATATATATATATATATATATATATATATATATATATATATATATCTTGAATGCATCCCATATCTAACTCATTTTTATCAAAAACTCATATCCTAAACATTTCACATCAGGCAAGCATCTTTATAGTCTGAAGCTGTCGGCAATTTTTCAGAGACCTAATTACTCATTGGATTAGATACGATGAAACTATAATGACAATTACTTCAACTTGTGCTTCCTGGGCTGCACTCATAGCCTGATTTATTCTGAACCTGGCGAGACTCCATTAATAGTGTCTATATGTTCATTAGTGTCAGAGACAAGTTATTTGAAAAATTAAGATGCTAAAAATCTACAAGTGAAATTACAATGGTCGATGTGTTACCTCCATCATTGAAGAGGAGCTTTAGTACTTCTCCCGCCACATCAGACTGTTCAATCATCAACAACAGCATGAGACAAATCAATCATCAAAGCGAACTCAGGTCTGGAGAAACTAAATAGAAGACTCACCTTAACAGGAAGTTCAGTACCAAATTGATCCAAATATCCTATCACTTGTCCTTCTTTAATCACATCACCCTATAAATTTGAATTTAAAATGTTCAGAATTAAAGAAAGGGCAATATAAGACGAAGCCATTATGCAACATTAATTTCAATATTTGGATCATTTAAATTAACGCAACATAGATATCAAGAATGAATGTGATTAATGCCATGATAATGAGGGGTCACACTGCTTGGGGCACAACTTTATTAGGGGCCTTGCCGAGTGCAGTGGATGATTAAAATATCTCTTGTTTTTTATTTATAAATATATTAAAATATTTTTTTATTTTTTAAAAATTATTTTTGATATTAATATATCAAAACAATCCAAAAATATATCAAAGATATCTTTCCACAAAAGCATTCCTACAATGGATGGTAAATATGAGCAGGGAACAAAAAAAAGTTAGTACATGCCAGGCCACAGTTTTGGTGATGGAAAAATTATCTCCATCAAATGAAATTTTGAATTTGCGATCTCCAAATTCAGATCATACATAAATTCTAGCACATGCAAGTTATCGGTGTGCGCTAATCTCATCAACATGGCTATTCTCCGTTAATAGATGAGTGAGCATAAGTTACTTACGAGCAGCACATCAGTAACCAATAATTACTTCCACGTGTACCACAGATCTACCAAGCTTACAAAATGTCTCATCAACCTGAAACTATCTACAATCAAATAACTTCTATTCACTATATGCCAAATCGTTTTTCTTATTTCTTTTCATTTGGTTCACATAAATCTGATAAAGGCTGCAACTACAGATGAAATTGGAAGGTACCATAAATACAAAACATAAGCTAGGGTTGGCCCTCAACCATTAACTCTCACAATGTCATGCTAGCAGATAAAAACTAATACTAAATGGCAAATAACACATTGCTGAAATAAATGAAATTAGGGGAATTGAATATAGATAGTTTAGTTGACGAAATTTCCAAAACAGAGTTTGTTGGCAACAATTCAATAATTCAACAAATACAAAACATCTGACAGACAAAAATGGTGTGCCGCATCTACCTCTTTACAGATAGGAGGCTGCTTCTTTCCTTTAACTGTTCTGTTCCTTCGGAATGAGCCAACCTAGCAAAAAAAAAAAAAAATGATCGCGTATGTCACCTTAAAGGCTTTGTTCACGAGTAAAGAGGACATTGGCCTTTTGCTCTCTGGTAACATTACTTACAGTTGGAGAAGCAACTAGAACATATCCAATAGCTCCAGAAGCCTCTAATGCTGCCAACTTAGATGACTTCCCAAAGGAGACATTTGTAAAGGGAGTGGTTTTCTCGACAGAGGATTTAGATGGCGATGGCGATGGCGATGGAGAAACAGCTGCTGATACCTCCATTGGTGGAGTTGGAATAGGTGGTAGTGGTGTTGATGATATCAAGGGAGCTTTCGCAGCCCCAACGTTCCGCTTCAGATGCATTTCAAAGTCCCCGACCTATCGCAAACAGCAGAGAGCCAGTAATATAATGTATTCATAAGATTCAAGGAGATTGCAGACATGGAACATAGTGTCACTACTATATTCATTTATGATGAGGTGCTGAAACCTTATTTTTAACAATCAGAGACATTTCTAAGGATGTGGCTGGGCAACAAGAATAGCAGTCTGTGAAAGACAAACAAGCGCAATATGAATCAGGAGTTCACCTTCAGTTTCAGCTCAGCAATCTCTGTCTCATCACAGACCTCTAGTACCAATGCCTTTGATGATTTGAAAACAAGAACCAAAGAAGATTCATGTCAGAAGTATGCAAAATGATATAGATCAAAATGAGATGTTGAATCAAGCCTTCTTGAGAAAACCAAAGTCATCAGCATGATAAATAATCAAACCATCAAGGAAAGTTAATGTGAAAATCAAATCTGAAACCCTTATGTGCCTGCCAGGGCAGATAGTCAGCAGGGATGATATTAGCTGTTAGCCTGGTGATTCTGGGAAAGCATTAGTTAATATCAGGACAAAGTCCATTCAGACCTTAACAAGCTTATATGCAATCCATAATCATGCATCTAGTCGCTTTTTCAAGTTGAAAGTCCTAATCCGAATATCCGGTGTCAAATTTCAACAGCTTTATAGAGGCAAGTAATTGACTTTCAAGTTGATTGATTCATGAACTGCATTCATTTCTAACACCATCAAGAGAGAGAGAGAGAGTGCATTTGATGTCTGGTTTGGTTATTATGTTTCCTAAATCTCAAATTCTCGCAGAATGTGGGAGGATTGTTATCTATTATTCAAGCTTTCTCAAAACAAGGGCAACCAAATAAAAACTTAAAATGTATCTCTGTTACCCTGAATCATAAAATCAATCCGCATTTATCTAGTATACAATTAGGAGGCGTTAAAAATCATGATCAGATCATCAGAACAACATAAAGTAATTTAAAACAGAAAAATGACATAGTTTGAATATAAGAATCCATCTAATACTATAAATTCACAAGTTAATAGCAACAAAACTAGAAAGCAATTAAAAGCTCAAAGAGAAACACTCACTTCAAATCCATTCGGAAAAGTTGCATTTCGCAGAGAATCCTTCTCCAATGACCCTTGTTTATTGCCATCTAATAAAACATTACTCGTCAGTGGCAGCAAATTTAAAAAAACCAAGCCAAAAATAAAAGGCGCTCAAATAATATTTACACATATTACTAGAACATAACTCACCATCACTCTTGGCTATTGCAGGAGCTTCAGATGTTTTTACACAGGATACTAGTCTTAGATTTCTCTTTGATGGATAAGATATCAGTTTCCTGCCAACAGTCAAGCCTTGACCTTGAGCGAGCAAGTTACCTGCAGTGGGAATCTCGAGTATTATATACTTATAGGTGAAAAACTGCAAAATAATTAGTAAGACGAACAAACTGGACTGCAATTTTTAAATTTTGAGCCAAACATGCCTTAAATATCAGCACTCTCTCTCTCTTTAATACAATTTTTATTTCATAAACATAAGCAAAAAATTACAATAGATCTCGCTGCTTGCAACCTGATTTGAATCTAACTACAGAGATAGGATGAAAAAAAAGAACAATTATCGGCAAATTAAGCAACAAAACACACAAATGCAAGGAGAGATGGAGTTACACTGAAAGGATCGAAGAAGAACAGAGGACTCCATTGGAGAAGAAATGAAGAATTTTGTTTGTAACGCGTAGAGAGGAGAAGACAGCAATGGCTTCCTGTTTAATAAGATCCGTTACAAAATTGTTAGTTCAGTCAGCTTAGCTGAACGGTTCGATAGAGATATAGTACCCTGCCTTTGTAATTTCCGCCCACTCTCCTCAGTTTCTCCACCCCTTCACACCCCCCTCCCCCCAATAATAATAATAAACAAAATTATACAAATTAACCCCTGAATTGAATATTGCGTTCCTATTCAGTTTCTACAGTTTAATATTGTTCAATTTCACCCTCACACCATTAGATTTTAGTAATGTTTCTCTGGAAATTGGTAGCAGGATTGATGCTTTATGTGTGCCAGTATTAGCATTATCTTTTCCATCAAGAACCTATGCATGATTACAAATGTGAGGCAAATAAATTTACTTATATTAGATAATTACTCTGGCTTTCTTTCTTTCCATCAAGTGCGTGTGATAGAGTCACACGAGTGCATGCTATTTCGCATACCATCACTTGCAATTAGAAGAAACATTTTCTGATTTTTGAATTTTAAGGCTTTGCTTGAAATTAGTGACACATCTTCAGATATCAAATCAGTCCCTGAAATATATAATCTTACAATTCTGCCAAAAACTATAGAGTAGATGTGACGATGCCATCTCATCAATAAAACTGCCATTCATGTGCTGGATATTTAGCTGCACTTATGTCGCTATAGAATATAATCATGTCATTTATATGATCCGTATCTCTTTAAAACGTATTTATAATATGTTGATATTAAAATAATTTTAAAAAATAAAAAAAATATTATTTTAATATATTTTTAAATAAAAAATATTTTAAAAAATAATTCCTGCAATAAAAATTACCAAACGCATGGCATGCCCCAACGCCATAACCAGCTGGTGGCGTCCTAGTACTTGCAAGTTCTTAGAGGATGCAAGTCCTTCCCCGCCTTCTGGCTTGGCTGATGCCACGAAGACTTGTGTGCCCATGTGTTAGGTTCTTCCATTTGTTTTTAATTTTTTTTTAAAAAAATAATATATTTTTATCTTATTACATTTTTAAAGCATGATAAATTAAAAATCCAATCATCCGGCTCAACTAGTCAACTAATTAAATCTATTTGTGTTAATCAACCGGCCATTTCATATAAAAAACATAATTTCATGAATATTTACTTTCTAACATGTTTCATGAGTTAAAAAATATATATTTGTCCATTTTATAAACTAAAAAATAAATTTAAAAAAATAATTGTTAGCTGTATTTCAATATCAATAATATGGTTAGACTTTTGATAACAAATAATTTTGAATAGTCAATTGTAGATCTAGTATAACTAAATGAAGCTATGTCTCAAGCATATCATGTGAATCACCTAACAATTATATTTATAAATAAAGGAAATATATTTAGGTTCAAGAAAAAATTTGATTGCACAATATCAAAATTAAAAGGACTGTTATTTTTTATTTGATTGTTGAATTACACTTAAATTTTTACAGGAACGAATACAGACCATTAAATCTTTAAATATAAAAAATTTAACCAAAACACCTCAGTTTTAGCAATTTAAAATTTACTAACCATTATAAATCTATCAATCAATTGAGTTAAACAATTGAATTTTTATTTTGTCGTGTTTTTAAAAGATTGAATTTTTATTTTGTCGTGTTTTAAAAGATGACATTTACTAAAAAAAAAAAATGACATTTACTAAATATCACTGCTCTAAAAAATAACAAAATAAAAATATATATTATTTCACCAAATTTTTTTAAACGATATTATTCCATCAATTTTTTACATTTACTGTGATAATTGCCCAATTTATCTATTATCGGACCATATATGTTAGAGTTCATTGCATCTATAAAAAATAAAAAAGAAGAAAAGTAGAAAATGGTTTAGAAGGGCTTCTAGCATGCGTGCATACATTTGCAGTACCCCGAGAAGGAACAAATCCTGGAAGACTAAAAAAAGATAGTTGCACAGCATCATAGAAAAACAAATGCCCACCATGTATTCTCCAAGATTCTGGGTTTTTGCTCATACATAAATCACAAGGCGTGTTCCTTCCTCGCTGCTACCAAACTCAGCAATCACGACAACAATTAGAAATACCCAAACACAACATTGAAGGAAAATTTTCAGCTTGATCTGTATTTAAGAGGATTGAAACCCCTTGGACGTAAGCTCGGAACTCAAATGCATGGCAAAACACATTTGCCCCGGCAAAGAACTACGCGCAAGCCAAACTACAAGCACAATACATTGAGTTATTATTGAAGCTCCTTTAAGCTCTCAATGTCATCATGTAAGTGCTCCTTTCCTGAAAAAGAACACAGTATGGCAATCCAAAGCTCCAGATAACTTGCAACAAAAAATTAGTCTAATTTATCAAGAGCCCAGGTTCACTTCCTTTCTAATACTTGACAAATTCATCCCATCCAATCCCACCTGCTATCATAACTTGGCTAACCCTAAACTTTTCCATGACTCTTCAAACAACTAGCTCACAAACTTTCATCTTTCACTGCTTCTCCATCTCATACAGAGTCAGTCCACTTTCAACCATGCAAATCTCAGACCTTAAACAAAGTCTCATGTCATTTGTCAACCAACTATCATTTTCCCAAACTAAAGTAAAACACTAATTAGGTCTTAAGAAATGATTCATCAATAATAGCACACCCACACCACAGAAAAAAAAGGAAGGAAGGAAGATAAATTTAAAATTAGAAACAAAAAGCTTGAAACTATCAAATTCATCATTACAAGATCAATTACTTGAAAGATCTAATGCTGCATCAAATTTCCAATTCATTCCGATCTACAAAACCCTAATCAAATCTTTTGCAATTGTTCTACCATTGAATCTCTTCACCACTAATCTAAAACAGAAACCAAACCGTGTTCAATCACCATCAAACACGAGCGAGAACAGCAGGAGCAGCCGCAACAGCGGCGGAAGAGGCGCCGCCGCCAAGGAAAGACAAGAAACCAGCACTAGCAGGTTCCTGGTCATCAAGAAACAAATCATCAGGAACCCTAAACGCGCCATGAGCACAAACAAGAGCAAACCCAACCATCAAAGCGGAGATCAAGAGCGATCCTACGCTTGTCAAGAAAATAACAACAATCGTCAAAACAACAAGAATCCCCAGCGTCTCACGTTCCGAGAATGTACGGCCGAGAATAACCAAAGGCTGATCTGACGGTCGAAAGAGGTAGAGGAAAATCCAAGACGCAAGGAGTGATAGAAGGGCGAGGAGGGAGAGGGGGTGAGAAAGGAGGGAAAAAGCGAGTATAAGTGCGAGTAAGGTTATGTAATTGACTTTGAAATAAGAGAGATTTTTTCGGATGCGGGTTGCGGCTTCGGAGATAGAGTCGGGCCGGGCCATGGAGGATCGGTCTATAAGCTCGTACCATGGGCGGCGTTGAGAGAAGCCTTGGCGGATGGAGATGGAGAGGCGAGAGAGGAAAGTGCGGAAAGCGGGAGTTGCTATCGGGGGTTGGGATAGGGTTTGGGGATTTGAGATTGGGATTGTAGGAGAGGACATTTTGGCGGCGCGTGAAACTTAGTGTGGAAAATGCGCGGTGTTCGTGATGAGATCTTTGCCTCAAGAGCGAGAGAGAGCCTAGAGTAGCAAGGCTAATGGCATTCGAGAATCGGGAGAGAGAGAGAGAATTATTGGAGATTCGAAGGGATATTATTCGATATATCGATCGGTATGATAACGAAAATTAAACTGGGCGACTTGTCGGTGCCATGAGATTTCATCTGTTTATTAATAATAACCATTTTTTTTCTTCCTGATTGATGATGCACTTCGTTGATTAACCATTTAATTGGGTTCATCATTGATTATTCAATAACGTGCAGCTGTGCTGGTCTCCTTCTGGGCCTCACCTACGGAAGGCTCCAAGACTTTTTTAGCCGCTGTTTGTAACTGCAAACAGCCATTTACATGAAATTTGATTTTTTTTTTATATTTAAAATTATTTTAATATACTATATTAAAAATATATTATTTTAATTTATTTTTAAACAAAAAAAATATTGTAAAAAACAATCATTATTATACTCTAAACACCCTTTAAGACATCAAGGTAATATCTTTTATAAATAGGTTATTTTCGGTGAGGCTTTTGGAACCTTAAAAGATGAAATAGAAGCTTTCTTCTATCTAGCAAAGAAAAGAAGATACAGCTTGACTTGTCTTGTTTTAAGAGTTGTCTTCATAAATACCTAGCTCTTTGATTACTACATGCAGTGTATTTATGGATTATTAGTGACTGCTCATAGATTCCTTTGCTAGAACGCCACTTGCGAGTTAATAAAACAGTACCATGTGATTTTCTAGATACTTATGCTCTATGATCTTCGTCGTTTTTGATCAATCATGATTTATGATTTCATATAGACTAGTTCAACCTAATATATCATCTCAAGCTACCTCCATTTAAGTGGTTCAAACCATATGAAATCCCATCTCTTTTATCGTATTTCATTGAATGGAAATTGACAGCTTCGTCATTATCACTATCTATGAATGATGTGTGATTTATATGCATGACTGACTCTAAATACGCAGACATAATGGATACTAGAGAGAACCTCCAAGCTCCAATACGTTGAGCTGTTTCACGGGGAGAAAAAAAATGTAAAAAGGTGTGTTTGTTTTCTGGGCCAAATAATCTCTCTGCCATCAAACAAACAACGAAGAAAACCCACTTGTAATATTCCTCTAGAATTGGGCTAGTGGTATTTTTTTCTAGGACAATCAAAGGCCTGTAGTAATGGGCTGTTTATTACAACATTCAATATATAAATTCTGATGGTCCATTGAAGATGGTCAAGTCTTTAAAACGAAGGTCCAGGCTTCAAAATCTGAAACAGGAAGGTACGAGAAATAAGATATTTGATAGGTCCTCGTCTATGCATTAGAAGTATTAAATCGTTATTCTCCCTTAATTCTTACTACAGTGTCATGAAGTTGCCTAGCTAATCTAGCACTGACGAAGATCCACCTTCCTTTCTGGTTTATCAATCAAAAAAACGGTAAGCTTTTCATTGAAAAGAGAAACAAACCAAAAACCAAAAGAGAAGACGATACATTACTCTGAGTAAAATATCATAGTATATCTTATATTAGTGTTGTCTTTATAGATTGATGAACACATGATGTAGTTTACATTTGAATTATAGGATTTTGGTATAGTTCGTACCTCTACTAGGAGAAAATGTTTTATTGATCATGCGATAGGTGTAAGTTGAATCTGGTGAAGAGGCTGGAGGGGAACTAGTCCATTTTGATGGGCCAATGGTTTCTTACAGCTGATGATCTTTTGTGTGCAGCTGCAGAAATTATGGGAAAGAGCACTTATGGGACTGTCCATAAGACCACATTAAAGGATGGGAATCAAGTTGCAGTGAAAAGATTAAGAGAGAAGATCTCAAAGGGCCAAAAAGAATTCGAAAACGAGGTTGATGTGCTCGGTAAAATCCGGCACCCAAATCTTTTGGCATTAAGGACTTGTTATTTGGGACCTAAGGAGAGAAAAATCTTGTTTTCGACTCATGCCTAAAGGGATTCTTGCAACATTCTTCCATCAAAAGCATAAATTCTTTTAGTTTGCTTTATATTCTTACAAGCTATTCTCTTCAGCTAGCAACATGCTGTATTTTAACTTGCTGCACGTGCAGCTAGAGGACCTGATACACCAATTGATTGGCAAACAAGAATGCAAATTGCAAAAACTTTAGGGCTAGTGTAGGCTTATATAGATATTAATTTCAGGGTCCGTGGAATTAGTCGAGGTACGCGCAAGTTAGCCCGAACATCCATGTTAATCTGAAAAAAAAAAGCAAATAGCACAGGGCATGACGCGAGGCCTATTCTACCTTCACGACAATGAGAATATCATACATGAGAACCTTATATCAAGCAATGCCCTTCTTGATGAGCACAAAAATGCAAAAATTGCAGATTATGGACTATCCCGGCTAATGACAGCTGCTGCCAACACTAATGTAATTGCAACTGCAGAAGCATTAGGATATCAAGCACCAGAGCTTTCAAAGCTTAAGATAGCAAAAACACGAAAACAGATGTATACAGCCTTGGAGTGTACTTTGGAACTTCTTACCGGGAAGTCTCCTGGCGAGCCAATGAATGGTGTGGATTTGCCTCAACGGATTGCCTCTATTGTCAAAGAAGAGTGGACTAATGAGGTTTTTGACTTGGAATTGATGAAAGATGCCTCAATAATCGGTGATAAGTTGCTTACCACATTGAAATTGGCTTTGCATTGTGGTGATCCCTCACCTTCAACACGACCAGAAGTTCAACAAGTCCTCAGCAATTGGAAGAGATTAGACCAGAGACAACTTCCCGGACCTTCCAGAGATGATGGTGCAGGGGTTCCTTCAACAAATGGGGAAGGGCCTCCAGAAATGGGGTTACTTATTTGGTGGCCAGAGAGTTTAGGAAATAGAAGGGGTGATTATTTTTGGTTCGTTTTGGTTTTTATATATAAAAAAAAGTAACCAAACTGAAATTAAAAAAAAAAAAACCAAAACCGGTTCAAACCGACTGGTTTTGGGTTCGGTTCCGTTTTTTAGAAGAAAAACCAGTCTAAACCGGTTTGGATCGGTTTTTTCAGTTTCAAACTTATAAAATTGAAACCAAACCGGTTGGTATTTTCAAAATTTTAATTGGTTTTTTTAAATTTTCTCATTTTTTTATTTTTTATTTTTAATTTTCTAGGTTTAATCGATTTTTCAGTTCAACATACCGCTACAATTCTTTCATTCTCGAGTCTTAGTTTTAAGAGTTATTTATAGTGTCCGTAATTATACATTGTTCCGATCTATTTGAGGATATTTTTGTTCTGGCTCACCTCATCTTGATTTTTATAAGCAGGTTCTCCCAATTGATCTGAAAAACAGGACAGTTTTTTTACCATGTTCGTATTAAGAATTTCTGACTTGCAAGCTTAAGATTTTTCTTTTCAATCTTGACTTGATTAAGTTTTTTTTTTTTTCAGATGATAGTTCACTATCACGGCCCTTCTTTACCAAGGATGATTTGCGTAACTTGATTTCCAAGTTCATCTTCTAATAAACACAATCAGCAAGGTAAAAATGCAATCTAGCTTCCGAAAGCTACAGAGATTATTTAACTAATTTATCCTCTACTATTTGCATTAGTTTCACGTAACGTTTTGGCATTGATGCACACACTTTCTGGCAG
>Ga0325402_1006259_pt1 | contig 11241 bp, 7 predicted proteins | sample PopdelMetagenome_22_FD_207212 | JGI IMG/M metagenome (GOLD analysis project Ga0325402, IMG submission 207212) | Populus deltoides microbial communities from Bellville, Georgia, United States - Xylem-PdKOR-R3 | ecosystem: Host-associated > Plants > Phyllosphere > Stem > Wood/Secondary xylem...
CAAAAGTTAATGTTATCGGCTCCTCTACAATTTCAGTATAGTATATTCATCACGAGAAATAAAGAAAAAGATTAAGCAGTAACCCACTAGTTAGCACGGACCTCAATAAGATGGATTACTTAGCTAAAATCAATATAAGATTTTATATCACGAAATATAAAAGGGTATCATACTTAAAGATTTGAGGATTTAAAACTTATATTTCTCATGCTAAGAGAGTTATGTAGTGTGTGCAAGGGCAAAAACCAATATCCAATCTAAAAATTAAAATACACACGCGCACATGAAATGCATGTATATTTATATAAAGATAAAATGGATATGTTCTTATTTATTATGAGAATTTTCTTTTTATTTTTTTTTAAGAATTGATTTCCATACTTTTAACCTAAAATAATTGAGACAAAAAAATTATAATAAATATATGATATTATAAGAATGAGTAATATCTCAAAGTAATAGCTCAGTCTCTAAACTTCTTGATAATTTTTATTTGATTCGCTTAATTGTTCGTTGATGTGATTATTTTCTTATGATTGTGGTTGATATTATTGTGATTTTATTGAATTTTTATTTATGAAAAGTATCATATATGTATTTTAATAATCTTGAAAAAATTTAAGATGTGACATGTAAGACCTTAAAAGTACATGTTTTCTCATACATGTCATGTTACCTTATCGTGGCTTTTATTAACGTGACTGCAAGATAGATAAGAGTTTAATTAGTTTGTTTATTTTTCTTAGAGCAAAGAACATTATTGAGTAAAAAATAGAGAATGCTTTGCAACCATGGAATTAGTGTCAAAGCATTATGTAGGGAAATGTTACATGGAGACGTGGAGATTCTTATGAAGACATTGAGATTTTCCATTAGAAATATGAAGATCTTGTTGTGGAGATTTTATTAGAGAAGTGAAGATCTGTTTGGAGACATGAAGAGTTCATATAGAGATGGGGAGACTTCATTAGAGACATGGAAAAACACTACTGTTTTTATTGAAAAGTTCAAAAGATATTATCATGCAAATAGAGATACAATTTCTAAAAATTATTTGATCTTGGGTAATGCACCATATGGATATTTCCCTATTTGTCCGGGTTACATTTCTTTTTTTATAAATTGTTTGAGATATCCCTTAGAGATCAAACTTTCGATCTTGTTTTTTAGGGTATAACATTTCTTAGTATCATGATCGTTGTTGTGGTGAAGGAAATTAAATTTGCTAAGGTTCCTTGTGTTGGCGACATTCTTTATAAGAGGTTGATATCGTACAAACTCTTTTCTCTTGATAGCAACCAATACCTCAACATGTATGGTGATTAAAGATGTGGTCATGAGCTTATAAAATATCAGTTGATAATGAATGGATCACTTAATATTCTTTTTTAATGTATTTGTACTTCTAGGAGATCAATGGCTTTAAGGAGATTTTGCTTTTTATAGCTAGAAATGAGGGTGTTCTTGTTTGGTCACACTCATTTCTTACACTCGAATATAGTTTTTCACCATTTGTTTCACCACTACAAGATTTCACAGTTTTACCGACGAAAATATTTTGTCGATATGTGATTAAGATTTTGGCTATAATTTATTTACCGATGTCCTCACCAATGAAATGTGTCCATCGGCTTTCCTTTCATCGGTAATATCAGAGTTTGTCGCTATATCTGTCGGAAAAATAAAAAAAAATTTGCCGATGGTTTTACAGACAGAAATTGCGCGCCAAAAAAAAGGTTTCTCGCTTGAAATACACCGACGAATTTAGCCCGTCAGTGATAGTGTGACATACCGACAGATTCAAACCGTCGGTATAATTGTCGGTGAATGTTTGGAATACCGATCGAAGATATCCGTTTGTACATTCGTTGGTCATTGTGGCAGGCACTGTAAAAGACCGACGGATTACATCCGTCGGTAAAGTTGTCGGTGAGTGTATAATACCGACCAAATATATCCGTCTATAAATTCATCGGTGATTGTGGCAACTGCTATGAAATGCCGACGGATATATTTCGTCAGTAAAACCCTCTGTGATTATTTTTAAATATGTTTTTAAAAAATTATTTAGAATACATAAAATAAAATTATATAAATTAATGGTAATAAAAACCAATTATGCAAATAAAATTTTTATTAAACATCAAAAACAAAAGAAATAAAGTTAAATAATATTCATTACAAATTGAATGTGTTTTAAAAAAAATATTAAATTAACTATTAAAGTTAAATAATATTCATTACAAATTAATATAATGGTGGAGCTGGAGGAGGAGGAGGAGGCACACATGTATCACCACTCTTTGATGCCATGTTCATGACAAATTCGCGAAGCTGGTCATGCTCCTCTTTTTGTTATGCATTCTCCGCTTTGAGTTGTTCATACGCCGCTGATAGGTATTTTTCGGTGAGTTGAGCCGTGTGTTGCTACAAGGCCACGAACTCCTTAGATTGGGTGCTCGATACTGATTGGAAGCTCCCAACGGTTGAAACACTACAAGCGACCCACAAGTTCTCGGCCATAGTGTTAGAGAGCCCGTAAACCCGATTTTTATCGGGTCCACCAGACAATCCAACCTCCATCCACAAATCTGGATCGAATTACGGATGGGTCAAAGGATCGTCTCAATATCTCTCTCTCAACTAGTTATTATAGGTCTCCTGAAAATAAAAAAAAGTAATCATCATATTCAATTCAATAAAAATAATAACTTACAAAATAAAATGGTTGAACAAGCATACCACGAAGTGTTGAGCATGGTTGTCAACAAACTATTGCGCCCCCTTTTGGCGGTCTTGACTTCACATGTGCGTCTCCAAAAACAGCTCCATCGAGCTCGGCTCACGTCCAAGAGACATAGCCTATAATGAAAAAAGATTAATTAACAACAAATTAATTTAATGATATATTTCATTTAAATTAATCTTACCTTCTGTTTCGCATGTGCACCAAATGAAACGAAGCCGTTGGTGTGCGATGTCCCGAGCCATGAATTGGCCGATTATGGTTGCCAACACCGGATTGTGAGCGTCGTGTGAACCACTCAGACGTCACATGCTCAAGATAGCACGGCCATATATCTTCCGGGATGTATATCGGTTTGAAATCCCTTCAAACCGCCACGTCGTTCCAACCTTGGAGACCCCTATCTCTCGCGGGTTTTTTTTGCCTTTTTTTGTGCTTCATACCAAAAATCACACAACCTACTTCCATAGCGAGAAATTAGAAGTTGAAACATAAATTTTTTTCTAAAAAAATCTTGTATTGTTTTCGATGTTACCTAGTTGCCGCGTGATTTTCCCACACCCTCCTCACAACTTTGTCATGCGCCATGTCCCAGGCGAATTTGTGGTGTGTATAAATAATTAGATAAATAAAAATGATAATTTATTTATAATTATATTAATAAATTATTAGAAATAAGCTGGAAATTAGAAATTAACACCAACCTCAAATCTGCTAAATCATGCATCGATTTGAGTTATCCATTCAGGATGTCTGGATACCTGACTCCATTGAAATAATGGAATCTCCATCGACGATTTAAACGCCAATGATATTACTCCGGCGGCCTCAATGTTTGTGAACCTGAAAATAAATTAAATTCATGAAATATTGATTAATTGTTCATAAATTATGTTATAATTTAAAAGGAAAAAACTAAAACATTAACAAACTTACATTGAAAAGTCGTCCTTCCACTGTGCCTCGTACTTGCGGGTGAACTAATTCGCTGCGAAGGCACGCCACCTCTGCGCTGTGAACTCGCGCTGGAAGAGCAGAATCGATTGAGAGGCACTTCAGGATACGTCATCCTCTCAGCTAGAAGAACTAGCTGCGACCATACATGAGCGACCAGCTCTGGTTTTCGTTCTATGCATCTACACAATTGTATACAAATAATTATATAATTAAATTCGAATGTTAAAAAAAATTCGACAGCACCTCCCCTATACTGGATACTACCCAAATCCACAAACCTGCAAATATTGACAAAAGCCACAACCAATTGATTTCATCTATACTAATATTGTATATAACATAACATCTATATATATAACATTCATAATAATTACAAGGTAAATTCAACATTAACAACATATTCAATCATTATATAAATACAAACAATAAACAATATTCAATAAATTCAAAAAAAAAAACTCTAGACTAACAATTAAAATTAATGCAAATAATTAAACACAAATCATGCAATAATGTAGTAAATTATTAATTATTCCAACATATTCAATTACTTATTCTAAGGTAAATTCAACATTAACAATTACAATTCAACAAATTATTCAATCATTATATAAATACAAACAATAAAAAATATTCAATAATTTCAAAAAAAAAACTCTAGACTAACAATTAAAATTAATGCAAATAATTAAACACAAATCATGCAATAATGTAGTAAAATTACTAATTATTCCAACATATTCAATTACTAATTCTAAGGTAAATTCAATATTAACAATTACAATTCAACAAATTATTCAATAATTATGCCAATACAACAATAAAATATATTCAATAAATTCAAAAACAAAAACTATAGACTTTAGGAATGAAACATGCTTACCTTAATAATGTGTTGATTTCAAGACTTTATCTACATTATAAAAATACACCAAAACATAAAACATAAAAAAAATAAAAATAGCTAAAACAAAAAAAAACCTTTAAAGTAAAATGAAATAGAGGAAACACATACCTTTTAATCTGATGAAGATTCACAAGAACATTTGCTAGAGATTGTAGGTAAAAGCCTTAAAGAAATGAGAGGGAAAAAATTGAAATTGAAGGTGAAGAAGAGAAGAGATGAAAAAATAAACTGAAGGGGCGGTCGCTGAGATTTATAGGGCAATTTTACCGACGGATTCACTGATGAAAATAAAAAAAATATTATTTTAATTTATTCCTTCGGTTACGTTTCGAAAATCCGTCGGTAATTTTTGAATTTCACACCAACATTTTTAATTACTCTCCATATTTTTCGTTGTTCGTCGGTAATTCCATCGACAACCTCACGCAGCCAGAGATGTATTTAATGTACTGCCCTTTGGAATTCACAAAGTCTGTCGATGATTTTGTCGGAAATATTACCCGCCGACAACTTACCGACGGACTTGTTGGAGCATAAATCTCTAAAGAAATTATTGATCTTTGTGAGTGCATCCCATATCCCCTTTAGCAACAAATCACGAAAAGCTAATGGGATGAGTGTTTGCATAAACACGTGGCAGTCATAACTCTTCATTCCATATAATCTGCATTCCTCCATATTAACCAGCCTTGTTATGTTCGAGGCATGTCCATCCAGAAAACGCAAACTCTTAAGTCATTTGTAGACTAGTAATTGTGTGTTTTTCTCTAACATGAAGCTTGCTCTTGGTTTTGCGACCCATGACTCATCACAAACCAAATCCATATTTTTACGGTTACAGAACAACGCTACATCCAATCTAGCTTTGATGTTGTCCTTTGTCTTCCCCTTCACATCCATGACGGTGTTGAAAATATTCTCAAACATGTTCTTGTGCCCAATTATGGTGGAGAAGATTGGGCTTCCAATAAGGAAGCTCCGAAAAAATACTTCGCTTTGCCCAATTATGGGTGAAACCAAAACCAGGGAACTTCTGCTTACCTGATTGGAGATCAAACACAATGTCACCGTACTCTGATACAACATCAGGAAATTCTTCACTAGAAAGACATGGGGGTGCAACATCCTTTTCAACTCTGCCAACAAAGAAATCTTTTATGTTCTTTCTATACTTGTGATTATGTGGCAAGAAACAACGGTGACAGTAAAAAAAAAAGCTTTACCTCTGTTTGTTAGCGTGAGTGCCTTGTTGTTTTCCATGCAGTATAGACATGCTAGTTTCCCATGCGTGCTCCAACCAGAAAGCATTCCATAAGTTGGAAAATCATTGATAGTCCACATCAAAGCCGCCCTCATAAGGAAATTTTTTTTCCTCGATATATCATAAGTCAAAGCTTCGAAGAACCACAACTGCGCCAACTCATCAATTAACGATCGAAAACAAACATCTATATTTCGAACTGGGCTGCTCAGACCTGGTATGACCATAGATAAAAACATGAACTCCGGCCTCATACATATCCCCGGTGGCAAGTTATAAACTATTAGTATGACCGGCCAACAAGAATAAGGAGCAGCAAATGACCCGAATGGGTTGAATCCGTCTGTACACAACCCAATACACACTTTCCTTGATTCATCTGAAAAGTAAGGATGCACACTATTAAAGTGTTTCCACGCTTCACCGTCAGAAGGATGCACCATCACTCTATCAACCGCATCATGTGATTGGTGTCATGTCATGTGCTCAGCAGTCCTTGGTGACATGAATAACCTCTGCAGTCTAAATGTGATTGGGAAGTATCTAAGTTTTTAATATGCCACTAGAGTCTTTCCCCTACCAGTTCTGGGTTCGTAACGGGAATGCATGCATGTCATGCACTCGGTCATCTCAGCATTTTCAAGGTAGTATAACATGCAAAAGTTAGGGCACTTGTCAATTTTCTGTATCCTAAACCGAGGGGTTTCATCATGGACTTCGCAGCATAGAAGTTCTCTTTCAACCTATTCTCTTCAGGTAAAATGCTTCTCGCCCATTCAATAATCTTGTCATACCCGGCCTCACTCAACCCGTGATCTGACTTGATGTTGAACACCTGTGCTACGGCTGATAATTTACTGTGGTTCATGCAGTCATCCCATAATGGTTCGTTAGAATCTTTCAACAAATCAAAAAACCTAGTTACATCTGCATTAGGTTCTTCTTCTCCAATTGGACATTGACTGACATTACCTTGATTCATTCTCATTGCATCCATAATCATATTCCTATAAGGATTAGTGTTGTCATTTGCTGCTTCATGCACGTTGCTAGCACTAGAAGTTGACCCAACCACCCTTTCTTTCATTCTCCTCTTACTAACAAATACTTCTCTGTATGCATACCAACACTGGTAATTCTCCATAAACCCTTTGTGTAGAAGATGCATCGTTACAACATCTGAATGCAGATACTTTTTATTTTGACACTTCCTGCATGGACACCTAATACCGCCTCTAGTAAAATTTATGGGAATAGATGTTGCGAAATTAATAAAGGTTACACCTAATACCGTTACAATAATCCATCCTCCGCAATCCTTGGGGTGAATCTCGATACATTCATGAACGATCATCCATGACTTCTATCGAATTTCTATAAAATTATGATGACAACAAGGTTGTCGAAATCGCAATTCAACTCGTAAAATCGTTCGTTTTTACGAGTTGATATAGGCTTTACGTGCTAAATCGCTTGTAAAACTCGAAAATGAGTAAAATCGGGTTAAAATCGGGTGAAATCGCATAAAATCGCGATTTCACCATCGATTTCATGATTTTATGCAGAAATGCTTTTTTCCGCACCAGGGTAAAAGTTTCAAGCTTTCCTACTTTCCTTGTGTGGCAGGCTTGAATAAAGCCACGTAAAGGCTAACTTTGAATGGAAAAGTAAATCATTTCTGGAAAAGCCAGGTTTGTTGTCCTTTGTATTAGTTTCCTTTTTACCTTGAATGAACTTTCTGCGCTCTTTCTTCTTAACTTGGTAATCGTGGTTCTTTCTTCTCACATGGATTGCTACTTTCCACGTTGAATTTTTAGTTGAAAAATAGGTTTTTTTCCCTTTTTTTTGAATTATTTTTGTTTTTTTTAATATTAATATGGTTGGAAAGTTAAATTTGTAATTTTTTTTCTATTAAGCTAGCGTGATTTGCTAGTTTGTCAAATAACTCAGGTTATTCTTGTTTATAAATTTAGTGGGGTGTTTTTTTTTAATTAAACTTGACTTTTTTTATAGTTTATTTTTTCTTATAAAATTAAAAATAATAATTTTACAGAAAAATCATGCTATTAAACTTTATAAAGTAACAAAAATTAAAAGGTGTAGGATAACTATTATTCACCCATAAATTTTTATTTGAAACATAAATTTTTTTTAATGTATTTTAAAATTCCTTATGATTTTACAATTTTACGATCCGTTTTTACGATCCGAGTTTGGTTTGCATGTTCCGTGCCGTGTCAAAATCGCAATTTTGACAACCTTGGATGACAACATGTATTAATTAACTATGTTAGGTAAATAAATTTGCAAAAATATTGGTTTACCTCAAGATTATCCAACAAACCAATTACAACTTCTCATAAATATTAAATATTCATTATCAATTATCAACGTCCATACAAATTAATACACACACACATATATATATATATATATCAATTTATGAAAATTACAACTCCGCAATACCATTGATGATAAAAATTAAAACGGACCCATTAAACAAGTTATTAATTATTTCAAAACAATACATGCAATTCGGTAATTCAATAAAGTTTCAATAATTTACAAACAAATACAATCTTACAAAATCTAAAACAAACCATAACAAGTATAAAATTATACATTCATATACTGTGACATCTACTAACAAAATAACAATAAAACATGATATTTAAAAACATGTACATCTACTAACAAAATACATATACTAAAAAAACAATAAAAAAACATGATATTTAAATGTTAAAATTTAAAAAGATAGAATTACTAACAAAAACTGATAAAAATCCGTCGGTAAATCAGAACACAGATGCTGTGACAAGAAGACTTCAAGATATATGACTTGTTGTGCTAAGAAGAGGGAGATGAGGAAGAAGAAGGAGAAATAGGGGAGGATAGAGTCGAGTGAGAGGGGATATATTAACTTTTATCGACGGCTTCATCAACTGACTATTCCGTCTGTGCTTCTGTCGGCAAACAGGGCACGTCACCGCACAGAACTGACGTTTTGAATCCTTCGGTGATTCCATCAGCATTTACATCAGTGAATCGGTCACGTCACCGTACAAAGCTGACGTTTTGAATCCTTCAGTGATTCCGTCGGCATTTGCATCGGTGAATCGGTCACGTCACCATACGGAGCTGACGTTTTGAATCCTTCAGTGATTTCATCGGCATTTCCATCAGTGAATCAGTCACGTCACCATACGGAGCTGACGTTTTGAATCCCTCTGTGATTTCGTCGGTAAAAAATACCCGCAATAACCTCCACGTCAGCGAACCGCCCTTTTTTTTAAATTCTCAACATTCCGTCTGTAATTTTGTTGGTATATACCAACAGATTTTGGCCGTCGGTATATAACGATGAAATTACCGACGGAGTAAAGTCTGTTGGTAATGGCAACCCCAAATTACAAAAAAAATTATTCCATCGGCAATTTCGTTGGTATTAAGTGAATTTCTAGTAGTGCACATTGAGAAGAGTTCATGAAAGGAGAATATATAATCATTATCATAAGAATAATTGTAGACCTTACTAATCAAGGCTTTAGTGAAAATAGGTTCAAATAGACTTTCATGTTTGGTATTTTCTTGTTAAGCCTTAGGAGATATGTTATGTTGATTCCATCTTCTTATTTGTGATGAAGAAGAGTTTAGTGATGCTCTTCTTAACCGGTATGCTTGTACAGAAGTGGGAGATGAGTTTGGCACTAAGATCATGAAGTCAAAGATGAAGCCAAGATCTAGGTTATGGTACCATACCTAAGCATACCCATAAAATATTACTATAAAAACTTTGCACACGGCATCATTATCTTGTGTTACAAGATCTAAGATGCTTTGTATGTTTTGTATGTGCTCTCTTAAGTTTGTAAGCCCATTGTAATCTTGGGAGAGATGAGTGTGTAATACTTGTCAATAAAATGGAGAATCCCCCAATTGGATGGGACAATATTCATTGTTAGGAGCTCGTGTAGTTACAAATCTCATCTTATGTCGAGGACTTTTTAAACGGGGACTATGTGAGTAAAATTTAGAGGAAGATTGATTGTTATAGTCATTCTTATATCTAGGACTTGTTATGAAATGCTCTTTATGGTATGAATGACACTTTTAAAGAGTTAAAGTACGAGTGTTCTCATACCTGCTTGCTTACATGTTGTTTTATCCTTTTTTTTAGATAATTAGATTTGTCTTTGTTCATTTAATGGTGCATGCAATGGAGCCATGTTTTGTATTTTTTTTATTGAGGGAATGACAAAGTGAAAAAATTATTGTTTTATAACTAAAACAACAACATTGAGCACCTTCACTTGATAGGAGAGTTGGTAGAGATCTAGAAAAGCTAGAGTACCTATGGAAGGTAGGTTAGTGACACTCCTATTTCTTGGATTTTCTAAGTTGTCAACTTGTAAAGCATTTCTGTTAATGTGAGAAATGAGAATGAACTAACTTTTGTTTAGTTTTTCACAAACGACACAACTAATGAAGTTATGGAAACTTCATATTGGATTTGGGCTTTCCATGTCTTGATCGTAGGTTGAAAATGTTAGGTCTTGAATGTAGGTTTTGTTATTGGTCTTAGAAATCCCTACAAGACAAGTTCATTATCGGAATAGCAGACCCTTCGATTCTTAAGTAAGTAAATTGTAGGAGATAAATAATATATATGAGAGTAAAAGAAAGTGGAAGAGAGTATCTATGAATATTGTGTGTTTCGTATTGTCAAATAAACTTGTATTTTACTGCTTACTTTGTGACCCAAAGTATTTATACACCTTGGCCATGTTAGCTTACCTCATGGAGCGTGATGAATGATTTGCAGTTACCTCATGGTGAGTAGAATTGCAGGTATCTACTGGTGAGTTATTGGTTATTAAACTATTGATAAAAAGGTTAATGTTTGTTATTAGTTGTGGTGTTTTATTATGATATTAATAGAGAGATTGGTGATTGACATTGTCTTTAAGATAACTTGTGAAAGACAAATAACAATAGAAAAAAAAAAAGGTACTTTAACAATAAAAAAAAAAGGTATTTTTACTATTCTAAGAAAAATTATTGTATAGTAATGGATTGTGTCATTGAGTTGCATGTTGATAGTGATATTAAATAAGTATTTATTATTATGATGTATGTGTTTTTTTAAAATGTGTTTTTGTTCATAGTAATAGTGAGGTATAATGTTTTAATTTATACCTTGGCTCCACCTATCAATGTTCATAGTAATAGTGAGGTATAATGTTCATCGAATAAGAACTTCAATTTTAGAATCAAAATCAAGATTTTCCAGCTTTGATATTTTTTGCAAGTCATATTTTGGACTGAAATCCCTTGGCTCCACCACGGTTCAGGATTATGATATATATG
>Ga0325402_1006260_pt1 | contig 11240 bp, 11 predicted proteins | sample PopdelMetagenome_22_FD_207212 | JGI IMG/M metagenome (GOLD analysis project Ga0325402, IMG submission 207212) | Populus deltoides microbial communities from Bellville, Georgia, United States - Xylem-PdKOR-R3 | ecosystem: Host-associated > Plants > Phyllosphere > Stem > Wood/Secondary xylem...
AATCCTTAATTTTTTCTAATGTGGCGACTTTAATTTTTCACAATATACATTTTTGACCCTTGTCGCCATATCCATCAAGATACAACACGTGCATTTATTGTACATATTTTTATACTTGGTTCATGAAGGATTGGAAATGCACATCTAAATGGGGCTGGGGAAAAACAAAAGATAAAAGAAAACAAGCCTATCTCTACAGTTATCCCTTGTGAGATTAGCATTGGTACTATAAAATTACTCGTTGGCTCGATATCTCTATGAGGGAATCTTCTTTTTATAGCCACCTATATGGGAGGAGGGCATGATTTTTGGTATAGAGTAATTCAATGGTGGGGTGTTTCAACCACTTTTCTGGAATCTCTTGAAGATTTCTACAGTCATTGACTAAGCTATAGCTCATGAATATTCCAATCAAAGCATGGAAGTTAGTTTTATTTGCAACCTTGTGGACTATTTGGTAATTAGCAAGGAATAATCTAGTGTTAAATGGTGCGCAGCCGATCGAATTGGCCATCTCACTTGTTAATGTATAGAATTTCACAACATATAAGGGAGTTTCACATATACATGGTATAGTTTAACCAGAGGATGAGGAGGTATTAGAAGGTAGACTAACCTTGCTAAGAAACGCAGTTTACCATTGTCTGGTTTTCAGCCTCTGTACCTGCAATTCTCTCTAGTTTCATGCTTTGTACTTTATCGTAGGTAGTCACAATCTATGTGGCTAACTATCCGTTTTTAATAATACTCCCTCGCGTTTATTAAAAAAAAGAGGTGGAGGGAAACTCGAACTAAAAATAAAAGGAAGGCTAGTGAAAATGCCATTGTCATTAGGGGGGAAATTTACTGCTTATAAGTGTGTGTGTCTATAAAGATTATCGTATTGTGGGTGTTTGTGTGTGCGCGCGCGTGTGTAAAGGAGGATGATGATTGCTTTGAAATAGTTTAATTTTGTTCTTTGGTATGTGATGTGGATTGATATTGATAATCACTCAAGATTGCAGCATTTTGAGTAAGTAAACCCAAGTTTAAACATAGCCAAGACAAATCAAAAGGAGACTAATTATAACAAATTCAAAGAGAGAACAAGGCTTAACAAAGGAAGTCTATTCCAAAAGCTCTTGAGGTGTGAGCTTCAAAACACAAACAAATTAACAAGTAGAGGAGGGAAAAGGAGAGATCTAGAGAGCAGATAAAACTTGAAGTACGTACTATCGGGGCACAAAACCCTAACTAATAAGTTAAAGAAGGGGAAAAGGAGCAGTAGTTCAACCTTGGATTAATATTTTAAGGTCTTTCCTTTTTACTTTGTTTGGCGAAGTCAATTCCCGAACCTCTAACGTCCTTTCTGACCCCCCATGGTATGCTTTGGTTGCTAACTAGTAGTCTTGCCCTTATCGCAAACCATGAGGCATGCAAGGTGCGCTCTTGACTTCTCCCATTAATCTTCTTCTATAAAAGCCAAAATGGCCACCATCTTTGTGTTTTTCTCAAATTTCCCCTCTTTTTTCTTCCTCTGGTTAATGAACTGCAAGAAAATATAAAGTTGCATTCCTTGGTCATGAATCCAGAGAGAATCAGTCAGTTATATATTGAGAATAGAAGTAGGACACAGCAGCACAAGTCCAGTACTTTACCTCTAAATTAATCTTCAAAGATCATGCAGATTCGCATGATAAAGAAGCCTTAATCCTCTCCACGGTGCAGGCAATCAAGTTGTTAACAGTTGCCACTGAGCCGAGAGATAGTTTTGCTGTAGGAACTGAATCAACCAAAATCTGGAATGCAACAGTTAGAAGAGATCCACCTGCAGCCTCCTCCATGCCTCCTACATGCGCTCCAGTTCCATCGGGAAGAACAGCAAACCCTGAAGGAAGAAGTGCTACATAGTCCGGATCGCCTCCATTAAGTACGACGTTCATTGCAACAATATCAACCGGTGCATAGATTACGAAAGAGGCTGTTTGATCAGTGCAACTCTCTTGTAAAATCAGCATGTTGCTCTGGCTCGAATTCGCGCTCTATAATTATGCATGTATTAGATCAATTAAATTATTGATAACAACAGTAGACTAATTATGATCATAGAAGGACAACTGCATAATAAGAACAAAGATTTTCGTATGATACTTACATTAACTCGAAGTAGAGATACACAATTGCCTGTATCCCGGCCATTAGCAATGTGTGCCATTTCTTGGACAACTCCACCATTTGATAGAATATCCCACTGTATTTTAAGCAATCAAGTCTTAGAATGAGATCCAATAATTTAATGAGGTAGTACAAGTTGAAACTAGTTTTATTCTTTCAATTTCACTTCACAGGAATAAAAGAAAAATTCAAAGCAAGAAAATTGAGGATCCAGTACTCCTGATTATTATACCTCATTTCGAGTGCTCTCGTCACGAAGAAAATCAAAAACCCTTTTTGGAGGAACTGGAAGCCAAAAGGAAGTTGCAGCACTAAGCACAATCCCAGGAGGCCTCCCTGGATCATCTACACTCTTCCTTGTCATGACCCTAACATCATCAGCTCCAGTTCCAGATAGTGTAGTCCAAGTATGAGCAGTAGAGGCGCTCACTCCAGCACAGAAGCTTATCACCATTCTCTCTGCCAGCTTCATCATACTCTTTCTCCCTTCTTGATTAGTAATCACTGTGAATAAACAAATTAATGGGCTATAAGTCCAGGGCCAAGCATATCAACTAGTACAATGTTACCTATTAAGAATGAAAAACTACGTAGTATATATTACCACCAACATCGCCAGCAGGAATATTTGTTGCCATGGCACTGGCAAGGCGCTCGCATTGCCGATCTAGGGTTGCCACCCATCGTTTTGCCCCGAATGCATGTCCTGAGCTAACAAGTTGCTTGTATAGATTATGAACACCTCTATCATCCACCTCTACATGTTCAACCCATGTAACCTACGGTATGAAGAAATTCCATTACAAACGCAGCAAAAACAAATCATTACTTATGGAAATGGTGCAGCTTAACTAAAGTAGAGTATAACAACTTCCAACAATAATGAAGTGTTCACCTTGGAGTATCCATTGAGCATTTCTTGAATTAAACATCCAGATGGCCTCCTTCGACACCTAGCTCCCGGACTAGGGCGTAAATTGTCCAATGAAACATCAACCACTGCCCAAGTACCATCGGCATGTTGTTTACAGTACCTCACAAAGTAACTTTCTCGGGTAGGAACAAGTGGAGTTGGAAGTTGAAATTCAGCCGTCATCTGGATAGAACTCAAACAATTAGTTATATATTCTTGGAGAGAATGATATGATATATGACCTTCACATATTAGTTTCATGATTCTGAACTCCACACCTAAAATGTCAGGGATGTGAAATAAATATATAGGCTATATTTTAAATCAAGTATCGGGTTATATCCGCCGTTAATCAAGTTAGCGAAGGTGTAGCTATTTGGAAGATAATTGAAGAAAATTTACATATATTACCACTTGCAAGGCACCATTATAGTTCCCTGCAACTCCTGTTGATAACACTTCCAAAGTTAAAGCTCTTGAGACTATGCCGGAAAACAATGTAGACCACTGATTCTGAAAGCCAAGACATTATCAAAAATTAATATTGAATCAAAATGTATTTATATTCTTAAATGTTGTATACTTTGCAAAATAATTAAAGGAATCTCACCACATCCATGAGATACTCAACAAGGTTGATGTGGTTCATGATAACAACAGCAGACTCTCTTGAAGCCTCACATTTAAAACCAGTAGGTTTAGGCCCAATACCACGAGGAAATATCCTTACGTATTCATCTTCATCTAATACTGCATTTGTTCCATCAAGGCTGCTCATCCATAAGGGTTCATCCATTTGGGCCATTCTAACTAGCTCCTCCATGGCTGCAACTGCAAGCTCAATTATCATGGGCTTATCAGCCTCAGTAGGAGCAGTTATCGACCTAAGTAGGTCTCCAGCTCCATAAATCTCCCCTCCAATGCCTGGCTGTCCACCAAAATTCCCAACACCAAGGTCAAGTGGACGTGGAGGCATCGGAGCCGATATAAGTGGATAGTTCACCACAGGCTTGCCAACATACTTAGCAGCGATTGCTGAAATACGGTCAATCTGCGAACAAAAGGAAACAAATTAAATTTTGAAGATATAATCAGGATTTGTTACAAAATCCAACAACAAGATAAAACTAATAAATGGACCTCTTCTCTTAATCTGGCATTTTCGAGTCTCAAATGATGTTCATCAAAGGACATTTCTCCAATGGCAGTAGGCCCTCCACAATTAGGACACGAGGCATTGCTAAGAGCTTCTCTGTACCGCATGTTGTCAGCCCTAAGCTTTTCATTCTCATTTCGAAGCTGTGTGTTTTCATGGCGCTCATGCTGGGTCTGTAATGAAAAAGAATTCAGCTCAACATTCAATTATTAGGAGGTTTGAGAAATATCCGAACCCCCCCTAAAGAAAACTTTCCAAGAGGAGACCAAGATATTGTAACCGCCCCTTGATGTAATTAAGATAGCCCCATAAAAAAAAAAAAAAAAAAAAAAAAAAAACAGAAGGCAAATTTGTGGTATTTTATTTTATGGTATAAATTAGTAAATTCTAGGCTAAGGTTATGCACAAACGTTATACCTTCATTTGGGTGCGCTTATTTTGGAACCAAAATTTGACTTGCAATGGCTCTAACCCTAATTCTCGGCTTAACTCCTTCCTTTGCTTGTCATCTGGGTGTGGACACTCTTTGAAGAAACTAAGACCAAAAACGAAGAAGAGTTCATTACAAGTTATATTTGTCAACAAAGGCAGTAGAACATTACCATATAAAGAAGTATATAATTTGATTAAGGTGGAGCTTACGCTTCCATTTCTTGGATCTGATGCTGAGTATGGCGATGATAACGCTTCTTTTTGGGGCGTGGATCTTGATCATCACCGGATGCACCATCTTGGTTCTCACTGCCTGATTTAGTGTTGGTACTATCAAATTCATCATCTCTGATCCGAGACATGTCGCCTTCAGGTGTGTTTTGTGTCATGTCTAGACGGTGAAGCTGACCTTCCATCATGTTTGGCTGGAACATTATCTACAGATCTTTAAGATTCCTGAAGCTTATTGTTTTTCAATCTAACAACATAATGGAAATTAATTTCCACACACAGGAAGCTAATGTTCTAATGCCAACATATAGCTTACATATATGTATGAGAGAGAGGTGCTAAAAGGGTATTTTATAATATTCAAAAGTCAAGGACTTGTGGGGAAACCACGTTTGAAAACTGCTTAAAAGTAGAAAATTGTTAGATCCTGTAGAGGACAAGAAGGCCCATGTCAAAATAATAGATTCTCAAGTCCCTCTCTCTCCCTCTGTGTCCGTGTGAAGAAAAGAGAAAAGCCCTTTACGCGTTTTGCAAGTATCGAGAAGGATTTTGCTTAAAGAAAACAAATTTGCCCTTCTAAAAGCCAAATAACAAACATAATACACCTTTTTAACTCCTGAACAGTAGCAGAAGCAGAAGAAGAAGATGAAGAAGAGATCTGATGTGTAGAAAAATGTTAAGGGGGTGTAAGGAAATTAATATGGGGTCGTTAAGAAATGAAAAATCATGTATAATAACCAACAAAATATTTAAGAAAATTGGATCATAAAGCTTAAAAGGCACAAATAGCAGAGAGGAAGGACATGGAAAAGAACTCATGTGCAGACCTGACCAAGAGCAAGTCCTGAAGACGATCCAAACCCACCAGCATTTCCATTAACCCCAATCATTGATGGCATGTTTCTTGCCGGAATCATCATTCCCGCTGGCATATTCACAATCCACAAACCCTAATGAAGTTGTATATACTATGTATAAATATGTAAATGTGTGTGTGTCTTATAGATAGCTTAACTCCCTCTCCTTTCTTACTCTACTACATATATATGTTCTTGGATAAGAGGGAATGGATTTTTTTTCACGGATTTTCTAGCAGAGTTTAGAAAAACGACAGGGCTGACTATGGTTCTCTTTTACCGTAGAAATGGGTTTCTGTCTCTCCACGTTTATCTGGTTCTTACGTACATATATGTAAGAGAGAGAGAATATATAAGAAGTTTAAGTTAACAATTTTTGACAGATAAAAATCTGACTAAACCCAAAAATCCAAATATAAATCCCACATAACGCCCAACTAAGATCACGGAGAATCCAAATTTGCCTTCCCAGTTTCCTTTCCTTCTTTACCTCTATCTGTTCCATGGAAAAAAAAAAAAACCAGGATGAGAGAACTACATGCAAGAGAGAAATATATGTTAAAATGGGTGGTTTTGCAAACCCACTGATTCTTTAAAAGTGAAAAATACAGAGAAGACTGTGACACTCTCCTGAGAAAACCTACCAATACAAGAAATTTACTTGCCAAAAGAATAAAAATGAAAGTCTTGACTGAGAAGATTTTTCTTTTCTGTTTTTTTTTTTTTTGGATCTGGTTTTGAGGTTATCTTGTGGAAAAGAGAGCAGTATTTGGGTCTGCTTTTGTGGTTTCTCAGTAGATTTTGGTAAGAACTTCTATGGTAAGAAGTAGGTGTGTGGGATATGGAGATTGAGTCAAGGCAAGAAAAAGACTGGGAAAAAAATTTAAAAAAAAAATAGAAAGCGAGAAGAAGATGAAGAATCAAAGGGACCTGGGAAACGAAGAAAGCAATGGAAGCGAAGAGAAAGAGAAAATTGTGGCAGCAAGGAGTTATTGCAGAGCGTATTGAGAGGGTGCAATAGCATTTAATGGTGGAGAGGTGTAATTGCCATGGAAAGAGAAAGAGCTCATTTGGTTTTTTCAATTTCCCCCCTAGTAGAGTGTATGATGCAACGAATGACGGCTACCAAAATTTCTATATATATATATTCCATGTAAAATTCTCTTGTATAATTGTTTACTCTCTATAACAACTAAAATATAATTCAATTTTAGACTTAGGAGTTATAGTCTCTTTCATTTTCCAGCAGATAATGAATGGGGCAACACGCTTTTCCAACTACCCCGCTGGGAGGCTGAAGATCATCACTATCTTGATCCTTGCCTGTAAAAAACTGTAACCTGCGTACAAAAATAAAATATTATCTTAATCTTTATTTATGAGATATTCTGTTGTTAATTTTCTCAAGTTTATTCAGCCGTCTTTCACGATCACATGCCAAATTTCTGTGTAAGAAATGGATTCCTTTTGTAATTAATTTCCTTGACGAGAGGAAATAAACAACAATTCGAAAGAGTAGCATGACAGGCGGGTAGTCGTCATGGAAAGTAAGGGAATTTATGATATTATTATTGACTTGATTATGAGTTGATATATAAGTTTCTAGCTTGATAAATAGGGTTTGGAGTATGTAGGGAAACAGTTTTATTGATGAATTAATTAAATTTATTATTTATCTAAAGAAAGAAATTTGTAGCAAATTTAAATAGTTCGTTTGTTTCAATTAAATCATGATTGAAGGTTAGTGAATTGTATTTTGTGGTATTAAGGTTGTGAATTTGGTGATTTTATGTTTATTATTATTATTATTGTCGTCATGATAAATGTTGTTGAAATTGTTATATTGTTGGGATTTATTTTTCATGGGAGAATTAATTAAATTTAGTGCTCATCTACTATTATTCTATAGCAAAAAATTTATTACTAATCAAAGTGTTAATAAGTTAATTTCTTTTTCAAAAGAATTACTGGTGAAGTTATATTAGCTTTCAGTTTATTAATTGTTGTTATAAATGATTGTTATTGTATTATGATTTTAGAGATTCATTAAGTAAATTAAATATTTAATAGATTATTTAAGTACAATGTTTTGTCCTTAAAATAATTGCCACAAATCTCATGTAAGAACCTTAACTCACCAAAATATTTTTGTATCTATCTAACCCCAAGATCCACATATCTAATTCTCACTTAATAGTTTAGATCCATTAGGTCTTTTTTATAGGAAAATATTTTATTTTAGAGTTTTAAGAATATAAAATATTTAATAGATTTATATAGAAGTTATTTTCACTCTTACATGATTATAAATCTATAATATATATGATGTTTACAGTATCTATATTGTATTATATATACAATTAAATTTAAGAATATGTGTGTGTATAAATTTATTTTTTCTGTAAAAAAAAAAAATCAATCATATTAAGGAAACAATATCTGCAAATAGAAAAAATATCTCTGGTCCAAATGTTTGTCAAAACAGTAGTTGCAATTTAAAGGAAAAAATCATTATTTACTATACACATGTAATTTATGTAGTACAATATAGTTGTACGTACCACGTAAATATTAATAATGATTTTTTTATTTATTTATATATGTGATGGATTTTCTACATCAATCACAAAACTGAATAGATGCCATAATTTAATTACTCCATGAATGTTTTTTAAGCAATCAACAGCAAACGTGATCTATTGTAAATTAATGTTTTTCTTATAGTAAATATGATTAACGTGTGTGTGTGTGTTAATTCTATATTAACAAAAAATTTATACATGCACATGTGGCAATTACCTTTTTTATGGAAAGCCAATTATTTAAAATTCAGAAACCCTATATTTTATATTTTATCATTTATTGATTTACATTCAATTTGTATGAAGAATTAACTTGAAAGGTTTATATATAAATCTTTTTTTATTAACAAAAATAACACTATTTCTCAAACTCGATGAGATTTTAACCCCGAATCTTACTTATATGCTCATACCATCTAAACCAAGTTTAGACGATTTCCTTCCTCAAATGAAAAGGCTATAGATTGTCATCTTTTTTAATTTCCAAGTGAAGATAAGGAATAATTAATATCTAAGAAGTTGAATAGATTTACATTAATGTAATTGTATCCAGTGGAGTTGTTTTAGAGACTAGGTTCCCATCTAGATGATATTAATTAAGAGCACACCGCGCGCCCTGATGATTAAATGTATTTAGAAAAAAAAATTATTAGATTCTTACTTAAAGATTTGATCAAGAAATTGAGTAAACCTCTTGGTCACCAAGCCAACCCTTTGAGATTATTGAAGTATTTTTATAAAAATAAAAAATACATTATTTATAGCATCACCCTTCCTCGAACAACTTATGGAAATGGTTTCTATTCATGTTGTTAAACAATCCAAATTAACATAAAGAGAAATACAAAAATAAAAGAGGAGGAGGCTAGGGTTTCATTGATATTACATCAACACTTTATTCTGAAGAAAAATTATGTTAACCTAAATACATAGAGATTATATATAGGCTAAAATAAAAATATTAATATACCCTTAATAAATAAAACAAAATAAAAATATTTCTTAACATCTCCCCTTAAACTTATGATACGGCAGCTACAAGTATCGAGAGTTTGTCAACTAGAAAACAAAAATAAGAAATAGAATGCGACTTGGTAAAGAAATTTACAATCTGCAAATAAGAAGAAACAAAAACCAAATTAATAGTGTCATGCTTGAGATGATGACGAATAAGATGGAAATCGATCTCAATGTGCGTAGTTCGTTCATAAAAAATTAAGTTGTGGGCAATTTGAATAGAACTCTAGTTGTCACAATACATAAAAGTAAGATGAGAAAAGGAGACTCTCTTTGATAGTAGATGTCATAGCATGATATTCTACTTCGGTTGAAGATTGAGAAACAATATATTGTTTCTTACTCTTCCCATAAATAATAAAATTACCTAAAAATATATAGAAAACAGTAACAGACTTGTGATATATGGGATCGCTACCATGATCAGGATCAAAGTATGCACGCAGCTCCGAAGAAGAGGTTGTTGGAAGTAAAAGACTATGAAAGACTGTACTTGAAGATATCGTATAATACAAAGAACAGCTACCGAATGAACAGCAGTGGAAGAAGCAACAAAACTGACTAACAACATGAACAACAAATGTAATATATGGACGAGTAATAGTGAGATATATCAAACTCTCAACAATAGTACGGTATAAACTAGGATCTAACAAAGGTAAAGGGACTTAATTAAAGAAATCTGAAATCAAGGACCAAAATAAAAAAAGCGCGCAAATTGAAGGTCTGAGTTTGAATCTGACGCGTTTCGGCGCCAGTTTCCATTTAAATGAAACAGCGTGTTTTGCGAAAAACATCATCGTTTCATACACTGTTCATTAAAAAAAACCTGAAACGGTGTCGTTTTGAACGACACTGTGAGTCTTCTTCTTCCCTTGGATGCGCGAGATAGGGGAAAAAGAAGATTTTTCTCCCCTGCTTTTCTCCTCTCCCTCTCTCTCCTAGAACTCAAAAAGACGCCGACCCAAAGCCCCCACTTGCCTAAGCTCTGACCCGTGGCCTATCACGGTGTGGAAAAAAACAGAAGGAATGTGCCCCTCTGGTGGTTTTTGAGGTGGCTGCACAATGGCCGCCCCTACCTTTCTCTCCCCTATTTTTCCTCTAAATATAGGGGAAGAGAGTTGCAGGAAAAAAAAAAAAAAAAGAGGGAAGGAACAGAAGACCAAAACAAAAAAAGAATAGAAAAATAGATGAAGAAAAGAAAAAAAATGCAGAGAAGTTGTGGAGAGAAGAGAGAAAGACCGCCACCTAGAGCCACCGTCAGCATCACTGCCACCAGCTAGCACCACCATGAGCCTCCACAGAGGCCACCACAGGTCAGTTCTCCCGCCTCTCTCTTCTTCCTTCTTCTCCTTCGTTGCCAGCCTCCACTGTTCACGTAGCATGTGAATAGTGGAAAGCCACTGTTCATGGCTGGGCCAATTCTAGCCCAACTCAAATAGTTGGGCCCGACCCAAAATTTTTTTAAAAAAAATCCTTTTTTGAAATTATAATTTTTCATGTATTTTTCTACTAAATTTTTTTTAATATTGGTTTGTATTTTTATACCGTAAAAATTCAAATCCGGTATTAAAATACCTGATTTTCATCAAAACATAAAACAAAAAATATTTTTGTTTCATGCATACGGCCAAGTCTCTCAAAGCTAAAAATTATATTGTATTTTCATACAACAAAAAATATGTTTTAGCATGCATTTTGGCTTTAATAACCAGTTTATTAAAGTCACGAGAATTTGGCCAATATTTTAAAAATTCCAAAAAAAATATTTTGTTTTTTTAGTATCGGGAATTATGAATTTATACATAAAATGTATTCCCGATATTAAAAATGTATTTATTTTGATGACATAGAACAGTTAGGTTTTTACCCGATAAGATACAGATCTCCTTACAGAT
>Ga0325402_1006261_pt1 | contig 11238 bp, 4 predicted proteins | sample PopdelMetagenome_22_FD_207212 | JGI IMG/M metagenome (GOLD analysis project Ga0325402, IMG submission 207212) | Populus deltoides microbial communities from Bellville, Georgia, United States - Xylem-PdKOR-R3 | ecosystem: Host-associated > Plants > Phyllosphere > Stem > Wood/Secondary xylem...
ACTAGCCTTAGGTGATTTCACTTTACACACAATTTATTATTTACTATTAATTATTAATTATGATTTCACTAAAAAGAATTGATTGGGTTAATGTTGGAGTATTTTAATCTTTTCATATATCTTATTAACTATAAAAATTTATCAGAGGTATAAATAATTTTTTAATATTTTTGCACAATAAAGTGATATAAGTTCCCTCCAAGTTAAAAATTTTAAAACTAGTTAAGAAAAAAATTCTTGTTTTTCTATTTTTTTTTAAAATATGATGAAATTGCAAGTTTACCTTTTAAATAAAAAATCATAATTATGTAACCAGAGGTCTTTTAGTTTTTTCACTTTAGTTTTTTTTTATTATTAACAATTTTATGGAGGGAAACTTTGTCTTTTTACACATATAAACTATTAATTAAATGGGAAAAGTTGACGGCACGTATTGATCACACATCGATGTATAAGATGTGCCTGTGCACTTTGAACAGCGTGTATGGCATCTGTGGTGGAAAATAATGCTCTTCCACCGTGTTGTTGGAAGCATCAATAAGTTCTTTTCCTGATGGTGTGGTGCAAGGTGGCAGTAATAGAGCAGTATGTCGTTGATAGTCATTTCTTTTTTGTTTTTATTCTTTTCTTTCTCCTCCCTCAAAATTTATAGGTTGGTTCTTTTTGTTTTTGATATATCAACTTCAATCTTTATTCTTTTAATTTTTAATTTATATTCTTGGTCTTTTTATAAAAAAATTTATTTCTTTTTAATTTCATTATTCAATTTCGATTTGTCATATATTATTTTTTTATTTGGTCCTTATTTTTTTATTTCTAATTTTTTTCCTTGATTTTTTTGTAAAAATTTTATTGATTTTCAATTTCATTATTCAATCCAAATTTATAGTGTACTATTTTTTTCAATTTGGTCCTTATTTTTTTGATTTTTTAATCTTTTTGTTAAAGTTATTTTTCTTTTCAATTTAACCATCGAATCAAAAATTTGTAGTTGCCTTCTAATTTATTTTTTATTTCAATTTTCATCCTTATTCTTTTAATTGCTATTTTTAATTTTGGATCTTTTTATGTAATTTTTTTCTGATTTCATCCTTTAACATTTGATTTGGCAGGGATTGTGTTTTGCGATTTTTCCATTTATGGTGCTTTCATTCTAATAACTAGGGTCACGAGTTTAAAAGGTTAACAGGAGCTAACATCCTTTTATTTGGCTTATTTTCTTTTATGATTTTATTGTTTGACATACGATTTAAAAAAAAAAAATAGCTTTGTGGTTTTCTTTAATTTTTTTCCATCTAGTTATCTCAACCTCAAGTCCTGAGATTCAAGTTAGCAAGTTAACCCAAGTTGGTCTACCCCTTACTATCCAAGTTACATGTCTATTATGCTAACTTAGGTTGACTCACATCAATTTTTTGTTTTTTTACACAATTTCATTATTCTATATTTAATTGGTTAGAAATTCAATAACATCGTTTTCTGCTTTACGAAAAGGTTTTTTCCCATATCATCGTAGTTTTTTTTTTCAACTTTTATCCATTTACTATTGTTGTCATTTTTTTTTATCATCTCATTAAGATAAAACCTATGTATTTGATCGATTAGGGTTATAACCCGAGTCATTTATTTTTCTTCTTTCTTTAAAATTTGTTTGTGGCACCTAAACATTATTTTTTTTTTTTTACAGAAAAAATAGTGTGGACTTGCGGTGTAAGCTGGATCCCTTTGTCTTTCTCTCTCAACCTGGAAAGCTAAAAATCAGGTTTGATAAAACCATGATCTTGAGATAATGATGTACCTAAGAACCTTGTATCTAAAAACCTTATGTATGTGAATGATGTCATGAATCGGTTAATCTTTGATAAGTTAGTGCATGATTTTTGTCCGTGCAAAAAAAGGTTGATTTGCCATAAAAAAATTCACGTTTATTCTCCAACTTGTTGCTAAAATTTGCAACTAAAAAAATAGAATGTAGTCTTCTCTAACTAACCCTAATGGACCCATTTTAGGTTACAAGCTAATAAGTCTAAACTAGTAATCAAGTAACATAAGTCCAATAATGAAATAAACTCATAAACAATGTATAATGAACCAGAACAAACTCAAATTAAAAAAATTAGTATTCAATGTTAAATAAATAAATAAAATATTGATAGATTTTTAGTCCTAACTTCAAACATGTCATTATATCTCATTTAGATGAATTATTGGGTCTACCATATATGGTTGGAAAGCTTGAGATTTATAGTTTCTATCACAACTTGAATACCAGTAAACTACCATATATAGCTCCATATATGTTTTAAACAGCATACAAAGGTTCAGTCTTGCAGATTTAACAAGATTTGTCTAGTAACTTTGATCCTTTGAAAAAATATTTTCTCGAGCTCCATTTGACATGAACATTTATCAAAATATATTTTTATGTGTCTAGTATCTCCTTGTAAAATTTTAGCTCATTTTAATATACAGTTTGAGAGATATATCTGATCTCGCAAAACTAGTTAGCAGATATTTTAAGGTCAAATTCGAACCTGACTTGATTCGTATCATCCTCCCCTTTTTTAAAAAAGATTTGACCTCAAATCTGTATCGTGAAAAATATCTTTTAAGGTCAACAAATCATTATCAAGCCAAAGAATAGCATCATCATAAAAAACAATAAGAACTTTATTAATAGGGGTGATCATTTTCGGTTTGGTTTTTATCAAAAAAAAGTAACCAACCTGAATTTTTTAAAAAAAACTGAAATCGGGTCAAACCGACCGGTTTTGGTTCGGTTTGGTTTTTTGGACAAAAACCGATTCAAACCGGTTTGGCTCGGTTTTTTTTTTTTGCTCTGTTTTTTTAGTTTAGCTCGGTTTTTTCCTATTTTTTTTGTTCAATTCGATTCAGTTTTTTCGATTTCAGGCTTATAAAACTGAAATCGAACCGAACTGATCGGTTTTTTCAAAATTTTAATCGGTTTATTTTCACGGTTCGATTTTTTCGGTTATTTTTTTCCGGTTTAATCGGTTTTTTTGCTCACCCCTATTTATTAGAAAAGAAGGTCCCTGATATACAAGCTTTGCTTTTCAACTATCTTTTCCTTCATCAATTTCAGTTGCTCCTTATATATTTTCTTAGGTGTAAAAAATACAAGAATTACAGATCTTCCATTCATCTCAATGGAATACATATTTGTCTTCATCATGCATAACTCTCCTATCATTCTGTTATAATCTACCAAGCAATAAGTGACTAGCTTGCAGTGACATAACATCATATAACACCCCATCACAATATTTACCAATAGAAAAAGCAACCAAAACCTGCTTATTCATTTTCACTTCACCGTCATTATTCAAAAACTATAGTTTATAAGGCATGAGATGTTAGATAGTGTGCAAGTTTAACTTTCTCATCAATTTAGTATTAGCTACATTAGTGCAACTACCACCATATATAATTAAGCTACAAACCTTATTATGAAAATGACATCTCGTGTGGAATATGTTCTCCCTCTGACCTTCCGAATCATCAATCTTGACATACATCTTTAATGATCTCCTCACCACGAGTGCCTCTCCCTCAACCAGATACTCAACACAAACATCCTCAGCATCTTATAATTGTAGCATCAAATATCCATATGCTATTTAGCTCTTAAAACCAAATTTTCTTATTTTACAATGCATAAATCAAATATCCATCAATGATTCCTATCATAAATGAACCTTTAAAGATTATAACTCTTAGGTTTCAATTGAGAGTATCAAGGTGGCATATTCTTGTGTAATGTAAATATTTTGGCCTTAAATAAGTGTCCACTGATTCACTAACTAATGTGTATAAATATTGATTAAGGGCAACATTTTAAAATTGAACCATCAATGTGATTGTTCATAATATCAACACACCCTTAGCCTAATGAATCCATAAAGGTCATGGTCAAACTTTTAGTCTAACAAGAGGACATTCATACCACTAGATCTCATTCTTGAGTAAACAAACCTATAAATATCACTATTTAAATGTTTAAAATTAAGGTATAAAGCTTCATTCAGCAAAATGAGAATGAATATTCATCATAGGATAAATGAAATATTTAGCACCATCCCTTATAAGTTTAGGATTGGATTCATTGAGCCCAATATAAGCTCATCTTGATCATTCACTAACATTACTTGAAAAGACCACCAAAAGTTACAGGTCTCGACTAGGAGTAATTAGTTTTAGATATGTCAGTTCACTAATAATTATCAAAATGATTGAATCCTTACCATTAATTATTATGGTAATAATTAGAAGTGGAAAAAATGACCAAAACATAAAAAGAATAAACTTAAACCTTAGGTTTAACTTATTATAGTAGACTCATCCTTACTTATATAGATCGATCACTATTAGATTAGGCGCAATAAAACTATTACGAATGAAAAATAAGTAACAATGCAACTTACCTTAGGTAAAATGTTTTATGGTGATAGTGTCCTCCATTTAGCATAATCAATCTCTTACCTTAAAATTTTAAAGATCAGTTAGGGTTTTTAGTAACCATAATATTAGATAATAACTATTTTATATATCACACACATATATATTTTAGACCATTTTCCCCTTTAAAAAATAACTTTTCTTTAAGGAAAAAGAGCAAGTCACCACAATGTTATATGCAATACTTAGGATAAGATCGATCACCTACCTATAGTGTGTGTGTGTATCTTTATCAGTTATTATGCTTCTACGAATTACACTATTCTCTTCTTTTTTAACTTTTACTCTTTAAAGTTAGGGAAGTAATATCCTTTAAGGTTTTGATCTTATTGATACCAAATAAGATATTACTATATAACTCTTATTTATCAAATTAAAGAAAGTCTCTACATATTCATTGAAGGATAAATATTGGAATGAAGATCAAAACAAACTGTTTATTGGAAAAATGGAGTTTAGTTTAAGATTTATTCTTATATCACTAAACCTTGAAAAATATATAATTGCCTATATTTGTACTTATCACAGACCTCTATAAATACTACCTTTTATCATAAAGCAAGTTTTTTAATTTGAGCTTAACACTCTTCTAAAGCCTTATAAATATGGTTTGGGACAAAAGGTCCTAGAATTATAATCCTATCTGTTGAAGTTATTGTTATTTTTAGATATGATTTGGTAGGTTTTTTAGAGTTATAACATATAAGGTGCTTATATAACTAGTATAGCATAAAAGCTACATGCTTTTTAAAGGTAGGAAATTTAAGTCTCTTTCTTTTTCTAAATGAGCATGCTAAATTTAGGCACACCTATTACTAAATCCTTAAAAGAGTTGGTATCAATTTATATGGAGGAATAAAGTTTCTTTCAAATAGGTAAAGACTATCTATTATGGCCAAATCATATAAGGCAATAGTTTTTAATATATACCTAAATATAAAAGTGTTGTTAGACTTTAATAAGAATAGAGAAAGGATAGATAAAAGATATTTGTTGGGTTTGGAAGAGAGTCTGGGTAGCTGGATTACATTAAAATTCAATTGACCAGGGCCATTCGGTGACCCGGTCAACACCGGGACCCGGGCCTTGGACCGGACCGGGTTTGAAAACTATAGTATAAAGCTTAATTCAACTTAAAGTGAAAGTCCTCAACATAATAACTTAAAGTGAGAGTCCTCAACATAATAACTAATTTGACCTCTATTTTTATATATATTTCATAAAATAAATCTAAAAAAACTTTCTTTTCAATAAATCGTGTTAATTTTAATCATTTTGCTAGTTTTTCATCATTTTTGTTTATTTTCTCATGTCATGTTAAAGCTAGAAAAAAATATAAAAATAATAAAAAGAAATAAAAAATAATAAAAAAGAAAGGAAGAAAAAATATAGTTGGGGCAAAATTAGATAAATAATTAACTTTAACAAGCCAAGGATTAAGTTGAAGAAAAAAAATCAAGAATAATTTAGAATACAATTGGAGACATAATTGAAAAATAATTAAGAAAAAAAGATTTAATTTGGTCTTAATTAAAATAAATGAAGGACTAAGGACTAAACTAGGGAAAAAAACCAAACCAAAAAGTTTAGTTAATTCAATCATGGGTGAAATTGAAGAAAAAAGGTGAGAATGAGAAAAAAAAATAAAAGAAAGATAGAGAAAGAGAATTAAGGCCAAATTGATCAAAATTATATAATTTTGGAAGGAATGACAAATCATGAATAGGCATTCAAATTAAGAGATTCAATTAATTCATTTATGGATAAATTAAAAACAAAATCAAAATCCTAATTAAATGAAATCGAAAAAAAAATTAAAAAGCTAGGGACTATAAAAAGGCAGAAATATTCCAAGGTCCATATTTAGGGTGTGTTTGTTTCTCATTAGGAAAATTGGTCAACATAAAACACTTTCCGGTCAACGAAAAACACTTTCCAGTTAAAGAAAAATTTGACTTGATTTCTAGGAAAGTGTTTTCGTTTTATTTTGGACGGAAAAAATTTTCTGAAAGTTATGAAAAATTTAGAAATGTCATATTATTTGCTGATTATATCAAATTTGGTCATCAAACTTTTAATTGCTATATTTATTTTGTTTTAAATATTTTTTTTTCAATTCCATCCCTTACAATTTAATTTTTATATAACTTTTTTTATTTTTATAATTGTTATTTGTTTTTCCCTTATTATTTTTTAATTGAAATTTTTTATCTATCAAATTTGGTACTTATTCTTTTGATTGTTACTTATTTTATTTGAAATAATTTATGAAATTTTAATTATTATTATTATTTTAATTTCTTCATCTTTCAATTTTTTTTATTTTTTATATTTGATCTCTATTATTTTGATTATTATTTATTTTATTTGAGATAATTTATTAAATTATATTTTTTTTCAATTTCATTCTCATTCAAATTTTTAATTTGTAAGATTTGTTCCTCATTATTTTAATAAATTTGAAAAAAAATAAAACATTAATAAGTTATTTTCTAGCTCATTTTCCATGACATAACCAAATACTAGAAAGTGTTTTCCAACTTATTTTTCATTACACTACCAAATATCGAAAAATAATTCATTTTTTCGGAATTCACTTTTCAAAAGAAAACTACTTTCCAACAAGCAAACGGGGTCTAATCTTAAAACAACGATTAAGTTTTAATTACAATTTACAACAATTAAAATATTTAATTTCAACTATCCCAAAACACAAATCAAACAACTATTAAAATCACAGATTTTGATCCCCTAAATTCCAACAATTTTCAATTAATTGATCCAAAAAATTCAAAACCTAGATCCTAGAATTTTAGCAATTCTTCCCACATGTTTTTTTTTTAAGAAAAGATTGATAAAATAGATTAATAATACATGAACAACAACATAGCTAACCTTTGTTGAAATAAACTTTCCCGTCATATAAACCTCCTATAAAATTGTTAAGATTAACTATTATTAGGGGTGTTTAAAAAAACCAATCAACCAACCAATTAAACCTTAGAAGCTGGGAAAACATTACTCGAAAAAGCCAAACCGAGAGAAAAAAAACTATCAAATCGATTTAGAAATCATAAAATAACTTGGTTCGGTTTGGTTTCGATTTTAAAAATTGAAATTGGGTAACCGAATCAGACCTAATATAAGTTGTAAACCCACTTAAAAAAATGGTATAAATAGATAACTTATTGACCTAATTTCATTAACCTTAAAAATCCCTCTTTTCCCGTTCAAAACAATCGTCAAACGTTTATCTCTCTTATTCCATCTCTCTCCTTTGTTATCTCCCTTGTTGAAACTTGAGAGGTTGTTATAAATAACCTCCATCTCCCATGTTTTGTTCTTTTCTTCTACTTTATTGCCTCTATTTGTCGGTTATTGGCTTTGGTTAATGCCTTTTTTTTAAATTTCAAACGAGTTGTTTTCTTTTCTGGTTTTCTAGAGTATTCAAACTCTCATTTTGTGTTTCTTAGCTATTTAGAAAATGGAAAGCCTTTAGCGCATGCCTACTGTTCTATTTTGACATGTTTGTTTTTGCTGTAATTAAGCTAGGATTGTCTCCTATTCTGATCACCTAAACTCCTTGGATCTGTGCTTGCAAATTTCTATGAAAATTTGTTGCTCAACTATATGTTTACACCTCTTCTTTTTTTTCTTTTTTTCTGTCGGTCGTTGTTTCTTATTGTGATGCTTATTTATTTTTTCTTTTGACAATACAGAACATTTAGACAAATAACTAACACCTTGTTTAATAATACAATAAAAGTTGACTAAGAGATTTCTAGTTACAAAAAAAAATAAAAATGAACTTGATCGAATCGATTCGGTTTGAGTTGGTTCTTGGTTTGGTTTGGTCCAATTTCCTAAAAAAATTCATTTCCCAGTTCGGTTGGAGTTTTGAGCCCAACTTGAACCTGAAATTTTGAACCCAACCCGAACCAAACCGTGAACACCCATAGTCGCCACTCCTCTGCAAACCACTCTTCTACTCATTAAACATAACCTCTTTGCCTCCATCAAACCCATTGAGCCACCATCACAAACTCGCAACCTCTGTCACCTACATCTCAACCGGCAACCTTAATTCCTTTTTAAAAAATAACACTAATAGTGAACACAAACATACTAAAAAAGCTCAATATGTTCCTCTTCTTACATATGCTAAACCTGAACAAACCTTACCACCTAAAACTAACCACAACCTCTCACCTTATTGGATTCCAACTAACAAAAGTCATCATTGACCATCATACATAAACTTTCATCTTCTCCCTATATTCATTACCATACACCAACAACCACCCAATAACCTCCAACCATAGACCATCGTTCTCCTTAACAAACCACATAATAACCTTCAACCATAGACAATCATCCTCCCTCATAAATCACCAAATCAATCTCTACCTAAGACCACTAGCATCCCAGCTGAACCAGTGTAACCTACACATTCACAATCATCAACTCCAACCAAACTCAATCTCCCATCAACACTACCAAACCAACCTATCAAACCGTACCTTAAAAACAATTATTTTCATCAACCAATATCCACCAGCTTCTCACGAAACATATTTAATCAAACCTTTTATCCTCTAATTGAATGATATAAACCCATCTCTATCTCTCTCTCTAAGTCACCACCTTTTTAAGAGAAAAAAAACCATATAGCCTTTTCTTTATCTTGTCGTTGTCCTCTCGCCTATAATGGGACAAACCATAAACACCACCATTAAGTCATTTCTTTATTGATCCAGCGTTGCCAGCAGCTTAGTTCTCAACTCCTTTTGCCATGGTCCAACAACAACCCACCTTCATTGTTTTCCACTTCAACTTAACACTAACAGGCCCATCAACAACCTCCACCCAAAAACTCACACCAATCCACCATATAATCAACCTAAAATTGAGTCTAAACCCAATCATTTGGTAACCATGTTTAGTCTTGAAAACACAGTAGCTTCACCAACTATTAAAAGAGAAATAAGGGCAAATGATTTTTTTTGTAGGTTTATTTAGATGGCACGTGCAAAACATATGCACGTTCCGGTCCAGAAAGTCAATAAGACAGCACATGAGACAAACGTGTGTCGTGTAGCCCAATCAAGTTCTCTAGTATTTTCTCACATGTTTTTACCATAATTTCAAATCAATTCATATTGATCATTTGGATAGCCTATTTATTTTTGTGTTTTAAAAATGTTTTTTACAAAATTTAAATTTTTTGGTTTTAAATTAATATATTTTTTATGTTTCCAGATCATTTTAATTACTGATATTAAAAATAATTTCATTTGGATAGCCTATTTATTTTTGTGTTTTAAAAATGTTTTTAACAAAATTAATTTTTTTAAAATTAATATATTTTTGATGTTTTCAGATCATTTTAATTACTGATATTAAAAATAATTTTAAAAAATAAAAAAAATATTATTTTGATACATTATCTAACAAAAAACATTTTAAAAAGCAATTGCTATCACACTTCTAAATACTCTTTTAATATTGGTTAATTTATGAATGTTATATTTTCCTATGTTATAAGCAATTTGTAACATTTGGTTAATTTTCCATGGGTGGATGAGTTTATTTGCATTGCTATACATTTTGTGTTTTGTATGAAGGTGAGACCAAATATTTACAATAATAGTATTCTAAAGAAAACAACAATAAATTTTAAATTTTAAAATTAAAAAAGATAAAAAAATATTTATTATAAGTGTGAATTTATGTAATATAATAATTAGTACCGAGTCAACATGATCCCATCAAGCCTTATTGAGTAAGAGTGGTGTCCTTATAATCCGTTTTAGAACTAATCAAGTTAAATGGGTGAAAGCCTAATTCAATGTTAACCATCTATATAGGTCCAAAACTTATTTTAGAAACAATCAATTCGAGAAGCCTTCTTTTTTAAGGGGTTGATGTCAAAATTATTGTGAATAACCTAATCAACAAGTTTTATTTTTTTAGAGATCGATTTTCTATTTTTCAAAAGCAATTTAATCAATGAGTCTTCTGTTTTAAGGGTTAGACATTGTATTTTTTACAAATACATAAAACAAATTGCAAATAAAAGCTTAAAAATATAATCAAGATAATTATTGGCAATAAATAAATAGATATAGATAAAAAACACATAGTAAAGATAACATTTCATAAAAAATGATGTGGTAAGAATAACATTATTATTCTCTTAAACATAACCAACTTTTTACCCGAACTCCAAAACCAGTGCTAAACTTTAGAAATCCTAGTTTTTTTTTTAATCATTAGGTGGCTACTTTAATTTTCCATATATTTTCCCATTATAATTTTAAAGAGCCCATTTTATGTCCGAGTGTGACAAGGTTTACGTGATATCAAGAAAGAAAAAGTTTAATTTGTTTTAGTATTTAATAAAGTCTCCTTATCTAGTACCTATATCTATATAGAATTAATGTTTACATGTTTAAATAAAATTCAAAATCTATATCATTATATAAAAGGTTGTAAAGTTATTATGAACTATGGTCTACATATGTAATTTCAATATATATATATATATATTTCACTTGAAGGTTTTCATTACCTTCTTTGCAATTTTTTTTTCTTTCACTTTAATTTTTGTAATATTTTTCTCTCATTATTCATAGATGTCTCATTTTCCTTTTACTCTATGTCACCATCAAATCACATAAAATCACCTTTTCTTAGGGTTTAAAATCGGATCCCCACACTCTACTTAATTTTGCAATGCGACATGCCTTTTTATAGAATTAA
>Ga0325402_1006262_pt1 | contig 11234 bp, 10 predicted proteins | sample PopdelMetagenome_22_FD_207212 | JGI IMG/M metagenome (GOLD analysis project Ga0325402, IMG submission 207212) | Populus deltoides microbial communities from Bellville, Georgia, United States - Xylem-PdKOR-R3 | ecosystem: Host-associated > Plants > Phyllosphere > Stem > Wood/Secondary xylem...
AAAAAAAATAAAATGTGATAATATTTTTAAGAACTGAACCAAGTACCCCGAAAATGTTTTGAATACAAAAAGAAACTTGATTTACGGTAATCATTTTCGAGTCTGGTAAAATAACCTTATTATTTTTACATCAAACTCCTACGCTCAATTTTTAATTTCGCACAGGCATGCTCTAGTTTTTTTGGATGGACATGGTTAAAATTTCCCTGGTGCCTCATTCACTCTAGGTTAAATAAAATGCTTTGCAGTTACTTTTTTTTTTTTTTTACCACAACAATTATCAAAACAATTAAAAAAAAATGTCTCCTTGAAAAATTTGATAGACCCGCCCACCACGGACCGGGGCCTCTCACGAAAATTCCGAATTAGCTGAAGACATGTAGACCAGCTAGAGCTGGTCATGGATCGAGGACTCGAGATTGGTGATAGAGCTCAGCCCAGTCGCTTTACAAGCAGGCAAAATAATGGCCCTAAACTCCTTGGGCTTTGCTCCATCCTGATGATGATTTATCTAACAGTGTAAAGGCTCACACAATTTTCAACCAAAAAAAAAAATATCATCAAAATTCCTTCTCTCTTTTAAGAAATATAATATCCGGTTTCCTAACCAGAATTACACAAATACCCCCACGTATCCCGGAAGCCACGAGCATCCGGATTTCGGAGGGACAGAATAGTACTTTCAACAACTACTTCATAAATTCCAAAATATAATGATAATCGGATTGTATAAAAAAATAAAAAAACATAAATAATAATATGCGAAACAATACTAAAACACTTGAAGAAACCCTCCCGCATTCTCCTTCCTGCTGCCACGGTGCTACCTTCCCCCTCTCTAAAACTGAATGGAAATTTGAAGATCACTGGAGCTTAATTCCTTCTCTGTGTATGTGATTGATTAATCTAATTAGGGTTTTGGATTGGTAATGTGAATGGAGAGAATGTTATCTGAGAATGACGAGCAGAGTGTGGTGTCTTCCTTCCTCGAGATCGCCGTTGGCCAAACTGCCGAGACTGCCCGTCAGTTCTTGCAGGTTTTCCATCAATTCCATCTCCCCCTTACGTTTTTAGCTGTAGACTGAATCTGTGAATTTTTTTTTTTTATATTTAGCTTAACAAGCGCTGCGTTCTGGTTAAGGTTATATATATATATATATATATATATATATATATTAAGAATGGAGTGGTTTTTGCTGGCATTCATCTTCGGAATAGCAAAAGCATGTTTTTTGATGCTCAAACTTTGTAACTGATGATTTAGAGCTTGTGCTGACCTACTTTAACAAGTTGTTCGACTGGTTTTAGTTGTCAAGTTGTCTGCATTGGGGGATTTTATAACTAAATCATTTTAAATCACGCCATGGTCTCAATATTAGTACTGTTATGCAATCTTGGATATGCAAGTGTTGTTCTTATATTAAATTTGATTGTTGGTGGAATATTGGGTGTGGAACAGGCCACAAGCTGGAAGCTTGAAGATGCTATTCAGTTGTTCTATGTAGGCAATGAAGGTGGGGCTGTTGCATCTGCGTCGCATCCTCCGCCAACAGAAACCTGGCCAGAAGTACTTGAAAGGCATGTCAGGGGCATGATTTATTTTCTGATGTGTTTAGGAATCTAGTTGTTTGATTTTGAACTTCTTGGTTTCGTTTCTTTCATTTCTTTTTACTTTAATATTGGTTTGGTGGTGACAAATGAATTCAGTGGATTGAAGGACCTGGAAAATGAAAAGGTTGGACATGGTGATGGAGAGGAAGTACGTGCTCCTTTACCTGTTGTGAGGGATACCCTTTATGATGATGCAATGTTATATGGGTATGTTATCTATGTATGTCCACATATTGTGTTTCTCTAAGCTTCTTTAGCTGCACATCCTTAGTAATTTGGAGCACATGTTATTTAAATGCCAATAAACATGCTCACTGCCCCCTTGTCTTTCAGTTTCTGTTTATTTCATCTGGAATTAATTATTTTTTCCTGTAATGGCTACTTCCTTGTTTTCACAAAATCTAGAGCATCAAGGACAGGATACCCACCACATGAAGCCAGTTCATTGATTGCATTCCGCAACTTTGATGAGGAAATGAAACATCCTGGTGTGTGGGAATCAGACCAAGGTTCTACATCCACGACAGATAACAGTCGAGACAATCTTGCTTCTTTATATCGTCCTCCTTTTCATCTGATGTTCCATGGATCATTTGAAAAGGTGAAGGGATTTTCTTTGAGTCTTTTGCTTCATGATTTAAGTGAAATTATTTATCATTTAGTTTTAATGGCTCTAGTTAATTGTGCTGGCTACATGGTGCTGTTTGTGTTGAAGTATCAGGGATTTCGTATGATTTTGTTGCAACACATGCTGCAGCCAAGTGCATTTTTTCTGTACTTTGCAATCAAGGGACTAAGAAATTAGATTATAAGTCGATTTTACATTTTCTTTAGTTTTGGACTTAGAAGTTCTTTTATTTTTCCTTTTAGGAGTTAGATTTTTGTTTCTTGATTAGAATTTATTTTGAGTTTAAATAAAATCATCATAATAGTCTGATAGGTATCTGAAAACCCTACTGATCTCTTTATAAGTCTTCCTGTATCTCTATAGTTTAAAATTAAGAAAACTTAGATTTTATTAAGAAATACATTTAATACAAGTGGAAGCTTCACTTCACTGTGATTGGAACAACTCTGACCTTTATACACCAAAGTGCAAGGTTTAAGGTATATCACACTAGAACTTTATGCTCACAATTGGTCATCTTTTTAAGCTGTAACCTTATCCTTATAAAATTCCCGTGCTTTAACCATAGTTGAAATTTTGAATGAGATTGAGAAACAGTGTATTAAATTTGGCTAATTCTACTATTAAGAACTTTTGATGGCAGCATGCATTTCTTCTCGTGTGCTGTGGTTCTGTGAATCAAGATGATATGCTAGGAAAGCTTGATTTGGAACCTACATGGCTACACCTGTGTTTGAAAATATGTAACAGGATAATGATTCTTATTTAAGCGTCTTTTAAAAAATGAAAAGGAAGATCTCCTAATCAAGAAAGTTCTGGCTCATATAGATTTTAATATGTTTCCCATTAGCGAGAGGAACTGTGAGTACTGGACTATAGGCCCATATAGTAAAAGAATAGCTTCTGAAAATAGTGATCAAGTATCGAAAAAAGTTCAACATGTCTTTATGATAAGGGCTGGAAGAAAACTATACTGGGGATGAGCAGAATCTAGCATGAAGAATATACGCGGGTGTGTCCCATTCAAAGGAAATGTTCTTGATGGAGAGGCTAACCACTCTGGAAATGACACCATGGTCATTCATTAGGTTCTTGCATGTAACTAAAGCAAAGAGATGCTTCTTTGAAAATTTGAACCTATAACTTGTCAATAAACATCCTCAAGCAATGAACTCCCTTGACATTTTATTGAAGTTTGGGATGGAAAACAAGGGAAGTAAAGAGAGAGGATAAACAGGATTATTATCTTTTCCATCAAGAAAATAAATGCATACTTTGCAGAATATATATGATAGTTTGCCACTTATCTAGACGGTGAAAGCAATATGGTGTTGGTGGTGGGAATGTTAGCAATTTCTTTTTATAAGAACTTTCTCTGTTTTTCCCCAGATGGTCTCTTTCCATTTCTTGAACTGTAGGCCAAGAGGAAGACCTGTTTGTAGTGAAGATTGGGTTGGATCAGCCATTGCTGTAGTTGGAGAATGACCAAGTATTAAGTGCTAACTGGTTTGTGCCTGTATGTCTTGTGTGATCCTCATTGGTGGCGTTAATTTGGCCTTGGATTCTTGTCTATCTGGTTCCATTTCAATTTTTGAACCGCAACCTTAATACATGTGAATGTTTTATCTCGTATCATTTGTTGTTTTACTATTTGATTGGAAATTCTGTTATTTTGAGATCCAGGCAAAAGGAGCTGCTTCTGTTCAGGACAAGTGGCTTCTAGTGAACTTGCAATCCACGAAGGAGTTCAGCTCACATATGGTAGCTTTTGAGTAATTCTGCAACCTGCATAAGAAATGTTCCATTATGTTTTATCTTCAATCTTGCTTTTGATGCTGTAAATATTGTCTTCTGAAGTTAAACCGGGATACATGGGCAAATGAAGCTGTTGCTCAAACGATCAGTACTAATTTTATCTTTTGGCAGGTGAGTATCATGCTTTAGCGGGCTCAAGTGCCAAAAACAATTTCTTTCTCAGTGCTATGAAATTATCCCAATGTGTATAACTGCCATGACACAATAACATTTACTAAAACCATGACTGAAATTGATTTAAAAATTCAACTATATCTTTATCATGTGCCTGTCCATGTGATTACAGAAAGACATATTATCCAACTTATTAGATTCCATTGATAGGATTTACACTGCCTTATTGATTTTGCTGACTCCCCTCCCTCCCTCCTTCTCTATGTCTGTGTGCATGTGTGTTTTGAGTGATTAGATTATTAGGAGGAAGGAAAGTGAGGGCAAGCTATTCCCTAAGAAGACCCTGTTAGAAGGGAAATACTATTGATTAAATTGATCCAAGGTAACAGGAAAAGGAAAAGAAGCATGCTCTCAGGTATTAATGTGATATATGTTATTGTCAGGATATATGAATTCTTCGGAATCATTAAAATATGAAGTTGATGATTTCATAAATCAAACATAATTTCATTCCTAACATGAAATTATGTGAAGGTTAAAATTCACCACTCTGATTATTATGGCCGGTTAAGGTAGGACTGTTTAACAGATGATGATCCTTGCATTCCCTCTTATCTCAAATGATATTTGATTAGCGAAAGGATTCATAAAAGGAAAGACAGCAAGCGATGAACGTAGAAATAGAATTATTGAGTGCTTTGCATGAAGCACTTGCTGAAATTCCACTAATGTCTCGTGTACAAGCGTTGCAATAGGTGTACTCTGTTTTTCATCAGTTACAGTATATATTGATGTCGAGTCACAATATTTGGAAATATGAATCATTTTCTTTTATTCTAGTAATATCTAGATTGATGGTTAGCTCTCATCTTTTTCATTATGGTTCATCGACACAGGTATATGATGATACAAGTGAGGGACGGAAAGTTTGCACTTATTACAAATTGGATTCTATTCCAGTAGTCCTCATAATAGACCCAATCACAGGACAAAAGATGTACTCATGGGCTGGAATGGTGCAGCCTGAGAGTTTGCTAGAGGTGCGTGCTTTGTGTGTATTTTTATACTTTCTCTGCTCTGTCCTGTAGAAAAATTGTTGATGGAAGCATGGAACTTCGCACTTTAAAATTTAATCCAACTTTCAATTTGTTGCTTTGCTGATATAAGGAGACATATGTTCAACCTTATAGGATCTAGTACCATTTATGGATGGTGGTCCAAGGGATCATCACAAAACCCTATCTCATAAACGTCAAAGGGGTAGTTCTCTGACTCCACCAAAAAGCAAAGGTCAGTTTTGCATGCTATGTTCTTAAATACGTGATGTTAAATTAGTTGAAATGGGATAATTGTAGATGAGTTATCTTATATATGAAAACTAATTCTTGTACCATCCATAGTGCACCATTTCCAATATTTGATAAATCTTAGTATTTAACTGCAATGTCCTTGGTGAAATTAACTATTGTGATAATTGTTGAATGACCAATGGTAGTGTATTTGGTGATAACGAGCTGTGGTGGAAGTGAGTTATAATCTAATTTCATGGCATGTGATATAAAAAACAAAGATTTGAAATAGAGTTTATAACTAAGCTCAATGCTTTTGTAAAAAGGAACTCTCTCTCATAAAATGGTGTTTTGGGTAGCCAAAATTTGTATTTGAGAATTCAGGCTGCACGAGTGCATCATGGTCTGGTTCTTCACATTTTGATTTTTGTTGCTGATCACCCAAATGCAGTGGATGAATATTTCTTTTTTACATTCCGCAACAAGTTAAATATAAATGTGTGTGCTTCACTGGATTTTTCTCAAACTAATGCATTTTATGCGGTTCAATCTTAATGCTCCAATGTTTCTCAAGGCTCAAGCTGCTTCCTGACCCAATGTTTTTATTGTCACTTATTTCATGTAAGCTTTAAGGACAGAAGTCATCAAACATGTCTAGGCAATTGAATGGATTTATTGGATGTAATAATTCAAAGAAATTTATGATACCTTAACATTTGGTGTAAATTCATTTCAGAACTTGAGTTTTTATTGACAAAAAAACTCATAGATTCTAGAATTTTAAGTTTGAGGAGAAATGACTTTTCATATTTTCTTTCATTTATGTATTTATTTAATTAAGATATCATTTTTTTTCTTCTATCTTTAAATGTTACGGGGTATGTGTGAGTGCATGCATTTGTGTGTGTATTGTGTGATCCTTCATCCACGTTATGACGGTTGGTTCATTGTGTCTGTTGCTCTGCTTATAACTATACAAAATTTTCAGCTCTAGTGTCTGCTTATGAAACTAAAGAAGAAGATGAGGAAGTGCTACGGGCATTAGCTGCTTCTATGGAGAGCATGAAAGACTCCAGTGTGATTGCTTCTAACAAAAAAGATATTGCTTCTAACGACAAAGATGATGCTAGTACTGCTAAGGGAGAAGAAAAATGTTCTACTAGGACACCAACATATCCACCTCTGCCTGAAGAACCCAGCGGCGACAAGAGCCTCCTTTGCAGGGTTGGAATTCGTCTTCCTGATGGACGCAGAGTCCAAAGAAATTTCCTAAAAACTGATCCAATACAGGTGAGAACCTTATTTTATTTGTATTTTGGCTACCCATTTTGTCTTTGTATCTGTTATCTGCTCTTATCTATATGCTTAGTTACTCGATTCCAGGTGCATAATCTACTGAATAGATACTAAATGTAGCAGGTGGTCTAGCAAAAACAACTCTTGCCTAAATCTATGGCATAGTGCAATTTTTTTTGCAATTAACTTATTCTTGATTAGACCTAAAGAACACTTCCTAATTGCCTTTATTATTTTGAATCGCAATTACCTGAACTAGACTATTTTGGTGTTACTAGCCAGCCTATCTCTATTGGTTAGACAAGTGTGTTGCGTTGAATTGGCCAGGTCTTCAATTAGACCTGGAACCCAACTAAACTCATTTGACTCAATCAGGTCTTCAATTAGACCTGGAACCCAACTAAACTCCTTTGACTCAACTAGGTTTGTGTGTCCTGGCATAAATCTATCCAAACTGGATTTCATTTTAAAGGAAAATAGAATGTAGGCTCAAAACAAAGATGAAAACAATGTCTTCCATTCTCCACCTCAATATGGTATATTATACACTAGCTATTTGACTCACGTTTCGCCGTGGGTTGTAATTTTTTTTTTAAAAAAAACTTGGGTATTTAGGCTATTTCAATATTTTTTTTATATGAAAAGTATAAATTGAAAAGTTTATGCAAGTATTTAATCAAATAAATCGATAATTATCAATGTAATAAACAAAAAAAAATCATTAACAATAACTAAAAAAAAACTAGAAAAATTGAGAGAGATTTGATTTCGTAAAATGAGATCAATAATTTAACTCTTTAAGTTTCTGAGTTGGGTTTTCCCTCTTCAGCTGCTATGGTCATTCTGCTATTCTCAACTAGAAGAAGCTGGGACAAAGCTGTTTTGTTTGAAAGAGGCAATTCCAGGAGCAAAGCGTCTGGATTCTGATAGTACAATGACCTTTGGGGACTCGGGGTTGGCCAACTCTATGATCTCAGTTGCATGGGAGTGAAATCAAACTTCAACAACTTGGATTCCTGCTTTCAAGACTTTTGGTTGGGAGTTTCGTGCATGTTTATTCCCTTTGACCTGTCTGGAAAGTTGTCGTTTTGAAGCCATCAAGTTCTATTGAACTTTATTTACTGGTACGTACTGCTATGTATGGGACAAGAATTTACAGTGTGTAATGCGACTGCTGCTCTTGTGGCTTCTGCAGAGAGATATTTAATATTTGATGGAAAGATGCAATTCAATGCACGACCCGTGAAGTTGTGACTAGGAAATAAATCACAAACATAAACCAGGGAGAGAAGACAAATTTCTGGATCTTCGTTTTATCCTGCAGCGAGAGATCTAGGAACTGGCTGATTGTGCGAAGCAAAATCACAATCCTGTTCATGCTAGTACCTATGATTGCCCAGGATAGCAACATGATTTGAGTTGCTAATATACGTGTGGAGCTATCTGCTCTTTTTCTTTCTGGTTTGTTCATTGTTTTTCAATTCTTGTCGAATATAGCTACTACAGAGGATCATCCTTTAACGAGCTTGGAATCCTTGTTTTGCTTTATTTCTGCTTTGGATGAGAGGGGAACGCAAAATCCCAGTTTAGTGATATCTGAAAATCCTTTCACGAGCTATGGTGTTTGATTACATTTTTTTACATGTAATGTTTGATTACAAACCCGATGTGCATTGCCTATATTGGATTTTGTAATGGTGATTGCATGGAAAGATTAATGCAACGGAATTACCTTCCTAACAAGGAAATGCTACAAATATTGCAGCAGCAAGTCTCTAAAAGGATGCTCCAACTGCGAGACTTGTGATGATCAAAACAAGGAAAAGCAAGTTTAAACGAGTTTGATAGTGGAGAGATCCTAACTTTGGTATAAAAATTTTTATTTGATCTAGTTCCTGTACGTTAAAGGTTCTTTTTACTCTTAAAAAATAATCAGTTTTAAAATACAGCGTGAAACCTATTTTCACAGGGTAAAAACATATGGTGAGGCTTCAAAAAATGTTTGAAGTAGATCGCTAGGCAAGCATGAAAGTTGCAAAAACATTTATTAAAGACTTCTTTTTACAAGACTTGTAGTTTTGACGTGATATCCTAAGAGATTCCAAAAACTGGCCGGTGAGTTTCTTGAAGCACAAAAGTTAGATTAATTATAAATGAGTTTTTCAAAGAACAAAAGTTACATCAATTATATATGAAAAAAAACAAAACAATTACATTGCATTGGATTTCATTCTCGATTCCGTTACGTAAACTTAATTAGATCATTATACTAGTTCAAGAAAATAGAAAAAAAAAAAAAAAAACGATGTACATTTGTCACCTACCATGAATATTTTGCCTTAACAATGAGTGCAAAGAAAAACCCAAAAAAAGAGAGAAGAAATACAAGTGTAATCAATCGCATAATCTATGTTACTTTGCCTTAAAGCTGTCTTGCAACCATTTGGCTTGGATATCCAGTCCAGCATCCCTCATTGCATTCGTAGCGGATCGATAAAGCCTCTCGTCTATTGGTGTTCCTTCAGATTTCATGTCTCTTAAAAGCTTCACCAACTCGTCAATCCGACTAATTTTAGAGAACACTCCAGCCATAATTCCTGCCATTGCCCCGTCAATCACACCCCCATTAATCCTGTACTCATGGTAATACCTCACGCACATCTCGTACTCCTTGGACTTGTTATAAGCACTTATAACACTGCTGTAAGTCACTTTATCTGGTGCCACTTTCATTCTCTTCATCTCCTTCCATAGCTTCTCCACCTGCCTTAAATTCTTGGCTCTCCCATGCATGTCCAACAAAGAATTGTATATCCATACATTTGGCTCACAACCTTTTAGTTTCATCTTTGCTACAAGCCTCGTTGCATCTCTTGCCCTACCAGTTTTCCCATACATTGAGATCATGCTAGAGTATGCCACAACACATTTGTCAAACCCCTTTTCCTCCATCTCAGAAAACACCATTTCAGCTTTAGAATAAAGCCCAGCTCGGCAATAGGCATTTATTACAGAAGCATATGTCACTTGTCCTGGATCACAACCATCATATTTCAACTCCTCATAAACCTTAACAGCTGCACTGAACCCTCTCCTTTTGGAAAAGCCATTGACAATTGCACAGAAAATGCAATCAGACACCTTCAGATTAGCAGTACCCTTCATTACCTTAACAATCTCAATTGTCTTCTCCATTTGCCCTTCTTCTATATACATCAAAACAAGCCTCAAAACAATTTCAGGATCCCTTAACATTCTCTTCTCTAGAGCTTCTTTGAAAAGCTCTTCGGCGACCTCTACTTCTCGAATATTTGCAAATGAACAGATTAAGGAAGAGTAAATTGAAGAGTCCTCCAAAATTCCTTTCTTTCTCATGTCTCTAGAGTATTCAAGAGCTTGAAAAGCTTGGCCTGATCTCCCCAATGACAAACATAATATCTTGTATATTTGTCTTAAAATCATTGGTTTTGAATCCAGTTTTCTACTTTCAAACTCGTTAAACAATGCAACAACTTTCTCTGCATCACCTAATTTATAATAGGCCTTCATTATCTGACAATAACACCTAGAATCCAAAGGAATGCCTGCTAATATCATCTTTTCGTGTACAGAGATTGTGCTACCATACATATGTAGCTTATTATACCCTTTCATTGCTGAATCAAAAGCCAAAACAGCAATTTTACTATCAGATTTAAAATTTTCAAGTAAATTCTCTACAATCTTGAATCTTCTAGCTCTAATGCAACTACTAACCAGAGTTGAAAAAGTAAAACTATCTGGGAACACATTGTATTTTTTAAAGTCATCAGCCAACGACAAAACCAAACCCCATTTATCTGATTGAATCAAGTACCTTATTAGAAGCTTTAGCACTGGTCTTTGTGGCCTAAATTCTGGCTTTTCTTTTGCTTTCTTATAGTACTCGTATGCTAGTTCTCCAGACTTGGGATCTTGCAGAACCCCACATAAAAAATCATTTAACTTGTCTGGATGATCTGGAATTGGATAGCGTTGGGTATCTTCAAGTTTCAAGTCCAGTTGGATGACAGGAAAATTCGTGGATATCGGCTCTTCTTCTAGGATAGGGGATGGACAGCTAGAAGAAGAATTCACGTGACAAGCAGGAATATTGAAGCACGGGAGAGGGAAAAAGTGAAGGGTTTTGCATGTTTGAGGGAAGATAATCTTGTGGGGCTTTCTGCAAGAGTTAATGGAAGGTGCTGACCAGTCTGGAGAACTGGAAATGGCCATTGGAAATGAGGTTTTGGACTGCTGAGGGCCATGGATGATAAATTATAATTTAGATTCTCCATTCCATTCCAGTCCACCTGGTACTCGCGTTATCCTCCGGTGGATTTTTTCTCGTCCATGTCCGGATCGTGCGAGCCACTAAAGACATGCCACGTGGAAGATTTGCGGATATAAAAGATAACCTGCTCTAAGAGTAGCCACGTTGCGTAAGTCCAAATTCAAGTCTT
>Ga0325402_1006263_pt1 | contig 11233 bp, 5 predicted proteins | sample PopdelMetagenome_22_FD_207212 | JGI IMG/M metagenome (GOLD analysis project Ga0325402, IMG submission 207212) | Populus deltoides microbial communities from Bellville, Georgia, United States - Xylem-PdKOR-R3 | ecosystem: Host-associated > Plants > Phyllosphere > Stem > Wood/Secondary xylem...
GGGTTGAGAAATGCATAGACACCTTGTTTTCCTTGGTCATGCATGTAGTATATGTGCGACTGTATACTGCATGGGTCGTGCATATACTACGTGTAAACTACACAGGTCGTGCATGTTGTATATGCACGACTGCATAGATTGCACATTATACTACATGCATGTACAGAGATTGCACATGTAGTACAGCGCATATCAATAGATCATGCATATATATTACTTTCTCCCAACTATGTTAGTTTGGTGATGCGTTAATCTAGAAAAAAACTCTACTGACTACTCAAGATATACGATAAAAGAGGAACTATAGCTCTGACTTCTAAGGGATTATCGTAACTGAAAACGCTAATGTAATAGAGAGGCCCCCGTTAAGCAGATGATCTTTCTGTTTTTCCCGGAGATTGGACAGAATCATTAATAAAGCAGGCACACCTTGACGCAAGCGATCCTTGCAGCTTGTTGTCAAGTTACAATAAGCGACTAATTCCTTAGTTTCACTTATACTCTTTACCTAAAAAAGATAAAGGGAGAATGGGCTCTTGGTAAGACTAGCAAGTTATAAGGCATCTATTTTATACCAATCAGACTGGGACAATTTCCAAGTTCGATGCCATAATGCAAGTACAAACCAGCAGAGGTTTTTCAGTTATATGATGTTCATAAAGATTAAAGATTCAAGTTGGATAACAAAACAAGGAGATAGAATCGAGATGCCCAACTTGTACTCTTGCTAAGAAGCTGTAAAGCCGAGCAGAGAACAGGAGCACATGTTGAACCACATTTCAGTTTCAGCTTATCACCTACCAAATCCGACTCTTTATTTAAATTATATTAACAGATGTGTTTCCCTGATCGGGAGTAAAAAGAATCATTACAAGCCTCCTATCAAGTGACAGTAGACAACAGTTTGTAAAACCAACACAATCAACTTTAAACACGGAATCTATTTTCTTGCTTTGTATATTTTACAGCACTGAATCGTGGCACTATCTTAAATACAAAACAAAATATCATGGCATTCTTGAAACATAAAATAATGATTTTGGTTTTCACCTACCATTTCGGAACAAGTTGAAATCCCAACGACGCAGCAAACCATCCATAATGTGGCCTGCTGGATTCCGTTCTACAGTCAATGTGGCTTTTGTATTACCTGACAAGTCACTATCTGTTGAGCTGTGGACACTTCCTGAAGTTTCACTTCGAGAAGAGGTAGTTGTGCTTTCTGACCCCATTATGGATGACGGAGTGTCAAATGTAGTTCCTACAGATGCTGCACTTGTAGCGGGAGAAGGACCTTCAGTTGCTAAATTTTGGTCATTGACAGCTAAAGAGGAAGTCGATTCTGTCTTTTGCTTTACTGAAGTGGAAGTTGGTGTATTCAAAGGATTGCCATGTTCTACAATTGAAGATGCATCCCCGCTATCTTTTTGTGAATATTTAACAGAAGCTAGACTGACACTGGCCGGTTGTCCCTCTGCATTAGGGTGTCGCATCTCCAAGTCCTTTAATGACTCAATTACTGCTTCCATGAACATCTGAAATATGCAGCAAGTCAAGTTTCAAATAGATGAACATTTTGCACACACAACGTTCAGGACTCACCCTTTCTTCCTCCTCTATATCACATGGAAAACCTGCCAAGTCCTCCAGCTGGTATTCCACATATTGATTGTCATCCATTGTTGTTGGAACATGTGGGCCATAAGGATGACCGTTGGATAATTCAAAGCTAATCATTTTGGACGATGATGGCAAATGATCATCACCAATTTCTTCATGCTGCAGTAAAGCATGCCAGAGTGTTACGAGTTATAAAAAAATATTAACTCCAGTCCCTAGGAAAGAGATGAGGTAGAACACAGCTCGAGTCATATGATTCATAGAGTGAACCAGCTGACCATTGTGCTAATCTGTCACTAGGGCACTCTGTTGCAAAGGGCAAGAGGATACCTCGACTTCAGATTGATGGTCTTTATGTTGAATATCCATAGGAACCTGAGCAGAATCAAAGTGATAATGAGCAGAAGCTCCATGGAAATTGTAAGAAGTTTAACATAATACAGAAAAAATAATCCAAACCACTACTCCTTCTCGGTTTATGAAATTAGCCTAATTCCTTGCACAACTTTATCCCCATAAAGTGCAGGCAGCATTTGTCCTACTCCCCCTTCAGCAGAAGTGCATGGGGAGTGGAAAGAAGAGGACCATAAAAAATATTGATACCCATCAAACAGAACAATCCTTACTTTATGGAACAGTTACTTAAACATATGCTGCACCATGCATGCCTTTAACCTTTAAACTAAGGCTTCCTTTTTTTAGGGATTATTTTAACATTTCAAGCCAAAAACACAGAATATAATCACTGACCTCCATCCGACTCATAGGTGTTTTGGACCGAACTTGTTCAATGGCATCTGCTGTACTGCTTGATGATGGTTCTACAACAAACAACAAATAAATAAGATTATGAAAAAAAGTTGGCAAATAAAGTTTAGACAGAAATCGTCAGTCAGATGCTAAGCAGCACAAGGTAAATGAGTCATACCTTTATGCACAACTGAAGATTCTGGGTTATGGCCAACTTTATGCAAAGAGCTCCAACTATCCTGCAGGTAAAAACAATCATCAATTGGCAAAACAAATAGGAGATATGAAATCTAGCACTTCCAAAAATTTCAGGGCTACAACCAGATGAATGCAGTTCAATTTACCTTACCAAAGTAATCATGCATTGTTTCAAAGTATGTTCCCCCCACCTCATCCTCAGGAGGTTGTAAAACATTGTGAAAAAAAATATTTATTGAATCAAAATAGAATTGTGGGCGTGGAGAGTTGTGATCTCCCTCAAACTTGATAATGTTCTTGTCTCCCTGCAAAATTTATGCATTAAAAATCAAGCTCACAGAGTATTTATATATACAAAGTGCCAGGCAACAGAAATCAACAAACCAAATGCAAGAGTTTCAAAAAACAGAAATGAGTAGCATACACATCACATTTGATGAGATTTCAATAAAAATCATTATAAAGGATCTTTGGGAGTCGTTCCTCCAATAAAGAGATTTTGAAGATATACAGAACATATATTTAATGTTTAGCACGACTAGGAACACTCAGAACTAAAATATGAAATCACTGGCCAAAAAGCAGCTGTCAACTGTATTCAGGTAGCTTCCAAATTAACCTCAGGCTGAGGTTTGGAGTACATATGACCAGAGTAGAACAGATTTCACTTATCATTTGTTAAAACTGAAAAAAATTCAGTTTACCATGATTACAAACTTAACAAAACGCCAGCATCAGAGAAAATTTTAAGAACAGTATATTTCTATCTGCAATAGACCACAACTACTTCTGAATTTTCGCCACTAAATGAAAGAAACTTACCATGTAAGCTTCAAATATACTTTGTGAGTGATGAGGGCGTATGAAATCATCATCAATGGCATGCCCAAATAAAACAGGAACAAAACATGATTTTGCCACCTGTAATACAAAAAAGTATAAAGGAATTACATTCTTGAATAACAGGTAATATGATAAAATTAACACAAAAGGCAGTTGAATGAAACACCATTCAAGTTTTTCATTCACTAAACAAATTGTTTGCAACATCTTCCACATCTCTTTGTTAGACACTTGTATAAAATCCACTGGTAACTGCCCAAAACCAACCTACAACTATCATCAGCGTGATGAAGATGTCACGCCATATAGTCAGTAAAATTGAACAAGTAAAAATACAGTGGAGAGTCACACACTAGCTCATTTAATAGTGACTGTAATTTCAATTAACAAATTAGCTATTATTCTTTACTCTAAACTACGTATTAGCTTTCCATTTTGACCAAGTGGTTATCCCATACCATAAATACATGAAACTGATAAAAAAATAAAAAAAAAACAGAAGACATGTTGGATGGGATAACTACAAACATGAACAGGTTAATAATTGACTTAGTTATCATCCAGAAGCTTCAACTTGCAACACCCAATAAAGTAAAGCTGCAGGAGAGAGAACCTTGATGGTGTTCAGGTCCATTATGTCAAACTTTGCCTTTTTCTGAATAGATTTACGCATGTATTGGATAGCAAATTTCACCTAGAACAGGCAACAAAAATAAACATAGTGAGACAAGACGACAGCCATGACTAGAAGAACATTTGTGCACTCATCATTGCCTCAATTATTAATACATGTGCGTGATTTAAGGAGTCTGGTGGATGAGATTAGGGCAAAAACAATGAAGGGTGAAAGAACCTTCAATACACAATGGAAGGTTAACACTTACCCCAACAACAACAAAACTGACATCATAAGGTGTAAGTAGAATAACGCAACAATAAAGAGCTGGTGTGTAAAGAAGATAAAATTAAGATTCATGACGGGAACAGTAGAATGCCAGAAACAATAAACATGGCTATGCACCAAAGTTGCTAGACAATAAATGTTAATGGTAAAATAAACTACTGACATCATCTAGGTGCAAGTAGAATTGGATTTTATTAAGACCAAGATGATGGAAAAATTACAGGGTAGCTGAGCTGTTTCCAAGTAAAATAAATTGCTGCCATCATCTAGGTGCAAGTAAAATTAGATTTTATTAAGACCAAGATGATGAAAAAATTACAGGGTAGAAGAGCTGTTTCCAATGAACCATCCAAATTCCAATAAAAGCCCAAAAGAAGAAGAAGAAGAAGAAGATCTAAGCACAATGATATCACAGTAAAAAATCAAGAGGAAAGAGTTCTCCGTGCAAGTAAAAATCCTGTAAGCCTTACTTGAGCCAGTAGTGGTGATTCCAGGGAAAATATCACTAATGTAGTTTCCAATTATTAACATTTCCGGAAAATTATGCAATTAATTGAAAAACTGTCATAATAAACATGCTTGTATGCTCATTTATTTCCTGTTATTATAAATCATCGTACAAAATACACCAAGGCTGTGAATCAATGAATGCTGTAATTCTCATAATGTGGCTGAATGTATCAACTTACAGTGAACTTGGGTAAACGGAATTTGTAAGTTTCCACAAGTTCCATCATTAGGTCAACCAAATCAGAAAAGGGACTGTCAAGAACCATTCCAGCGATTGAGGGATCCTCAGCTCCATACATCAGGCTGTGAAATCAATGGTATATAAGTAAATGGGAAGGCCTTAACACTGCTACAGGTCCACGGGAGCATAAACCAATTACACAGCGAGAAAAAAAAATGGAAACGAAAGGAAAAATAGAGGTGAATGAACAGAACCTAGTGACAGCACCCATTGAACGGCCCCATAAGCCAATCAAAGAGACATTTCCATCTTGCCGCAAATAATTAACGACAGCCATGAGATCATCTTTCTAGAAAACAACCAAAGAATGTCAGATGGTGACTTTCAACATTGGAGAACAGCAATTGCCAATATAACAATAAATGTTCATGTGGTGTCTAAACAATTTCTAGGAGATTAACAAATGTTTTGACAATCAATGGAAAAAAAAGATGCAGTTACTCAATGAGCATCCAACTTCCATCAAATGTTTTTGATAAATTGCCAGAACTTACTTCATTCCATCCTAGAGTGACATGATCTCCTCCAGAAAGTCCGGATCCTGAGAAATCAAGGGTGAAAACTGTAATATTTGAAGGCAACAATATAATAGCAGCTTCACTAGCATCAACCCTGCACCCACTGAAAAAATCAAGATACGCTACCAATTAGTAACAATCAGTTCTGTGAAACACAAGATTGAAGAAATCAATGCAAAATCTTAACCAAGTTGATCTTTCTATAAAGCTGTCAGTCACTCCACTCTCTACTCCATTTTCATGGGGGTAAACAAAAGGAAATATTTAGCACCAAGATAGAGAAAGAACTTTATTTTGGCATATAATATGCTTGTTGACTATAGAAAATTCTCTTTCAATTTAATCTGTTTTCTCATTCTTCATCATTCAAAATTTTGGGTTCCTAAGAACACTAGAAGACTCCATCTATAAGGTGCTACAGACAGCAAGCTACATTACAATAAACCCTGATTAACCAGTTACCTGTTTCCATGACAATATATTACACATGGCAGAGGCTTTTCTTGGGGATTAACAATGGGCATGTAATGACTACATTGAAGAGCATCTCCCCTACCATTTTGAACCTGTGAACATTGAAAGCACCTTACACATAAGCCAACGATCACTTCAAATTTGTCAAGTTTCCAAGCAGGCATAAAGAAGACATCATTGATTTACTAACAGAAGGTCCATAGTTGTCAATTCCTTGCAGAAAAAAGTGCATAGAAGAAATAAATCTTTAATCCTCTTTTACAATTATAAGTCATTTTCAATTGCATCACTTGCAATGTTTTCAATGGGAAATCATGAGAAAGGAAGGATCAAATAATTTTAACAATGTTTCTAATCTCTCGTGCATGTGAAATGTGGAAGTGTCCATGAGTGTGTGGACCATGACTAAGTTGCAACTGCATTGCCCAGTCCTATATATTCCATTATCCCGGTAAGAAAGAGTGTAAAGAAAACAACTGGTCGCCTAACCCAGCAAAAAATTATGCTATATGGGTATATTGTAGGACCTCCGATTTAAAAAATTCACCTAAAAATTGTAACATGGATGACGAGTTACAAAGTATCAAAGATTCGGAAATCTTGATGAAAACTTCAGCAAATCTATATTAGGCTTGATAAGCATGTGCAATTGCTAGGGTTACTTGTTTACTAGACTGTTTTTATATATATCTAGCTGATGACAATAGAAGACAGGACAACTAACATATCAGGGGTTTTTAGCAAGTTATTGCTTGAGATACTTGCCTAACGGAGAGGAAGACATAAAAATCAGACTAAGTACAATCAAACATAAAAAAAGACTTCCACACATATAGAGTGGCACTTACCTCCACATCCTTTCTTTGGTACCATTTTCCTTTCAACATGAACTCTTGATCCAACAAATCATGTTTTGGATTGTATTCAGCTCTACAGACCAAAAAATGGACAGAATCATGAAAAAAATATAAACAAAGAAAATGTCCAATACATTTGACAGGTATCTAGTCAGCAAAAATTTTAATTTCCTGCACTTATTGCTATATACCAGTTATATAAGAAGTGCAGTGCATAATCGCATCACTTCAGCATGCAACATACTCTAATGCCCTCATGTTCTTAAAGAGACCGATGCGACATTTTTTTCTTCTTCTTCTAAGGAACCAATTCTTAAATAATGAAAATAAAAACATATATGGAGCCAATGATGCGAAAAATTTTAGATATCAAGCATACATCAGCTCACAAGAGGATTCATCTGATCTACAAGATGTCTTTGATGACTGAACTCAGTGTTTGACATTGACAGTGCGAGATTGACTTTAAACAGACATTTGACCTATAATAGTTCAGTGTCTATAAATTTAGGAACTTCATCTGATTCTCATCGAAATGGTTCAGCATCTAGTATCAATTATATCCAATTAAACTGCCAATTTAATGACTCCCAGAAAGTTCATTTGCTGTCTATACTTTCAATACCACGTGAAATACCCTAAAAGTAGAAAAATCAAGTTAATAAAAACAAAAGAACTAAAATGTCCTGATCCCCACATGCCAACCAGTCAAAACAAGTACTGAAATTCAACACAGCGCATATCGATTAGCACCCTTCAACTTTCAAAAGAATACGAGAAATAGTGACAATATAGACTATCTGCCATGCACCATAATACGAGTTCATATATAAAAATGAAAACTACCTGATACAATACACGGGTTGGAATCTAAAGATCGAAAGTGAGTAATCAATACATGGGATTATAAACAAGAATATCACAACATAAAAAATAAATAAACATAAATTAGCACAGAAAGATCTTGGATTCTGAACAAATCACACAAACAAAGTAAAGAGTCAAAGTTATATTATTTGAATCCCACTAATAAATCAAAATTAAAACTCCTTTTGGTTGCCAAGCAAACTGATAGAACGGAACTAAAATCAAATTTGAATCTCATGCTGTTTATTATTTTATTTTAATGAGTAGACAAAAGAAATATAAAAAATAAGTCTTTGGAGAAAAGGGTTTCCAATTTTCATCAAAAGCCAGATAGGAAACGACCCCAGATAGGAAACGACCAAGATTCAAAACGAAATCCTTCTCTCTCCCACTTCTAATCATCAACCAAACAAACCAAAATCCAGATAAAAACCAATCAAATTTGAAGGGAAGAAGAGAGATTTAATACCTGGGAGGCCGTATAATAAAGTTAACAAGCTGCTCCATAGAGATTCGAAACTGTAACTTTGATCTCTCTTATTACTGCTATAATAAATTTAAAAGCTTTTTTGTATTGCTAAAAAAACAGAGAGAGAGAGAGAGAGTAATAGGAAGACAGAACAGTATGTGTATCTGTTTTATGTCGTGTATCTGTTTCTGTATCGGGGGAAAAAAAAGATAGAGAGAGAGAGACAGAGAGAGAGAGACAGAAGGCAGAGGAGGAGAGGGCTTCGTTTTTCTTGTTTCTTATTTATTAACTTGTTATTGTAAAGCTGTTTTGTTTCTTCTATTCGTGTTTCGGTGTGCAGGAGGTGGTTGGCTTCTGCCAACCCACGCTTCTTGTCTCTCTCCGTCTACTGGCTGGCTCTTCTCTTCTTACGTGTGTGAATGGATTCAGGTGTGGAATTTTCAGGGGAATAACATCGGTTTCAATCGGTTTGGTTCGGTTCGGTTCGGTTCAGTTCGGTTCAGACTAAAAAATCAACCTAAATCCTCTCTTTTTTTTGTCAAAATTTTGAACCGTCTTCCATGAGCTATTTTATATAGGTTTTTATTTAATGGACTTTTAGTTTTTAATTATTTTTTTGGTTTAATTCGATTTGATTCGGTACGGTTTAGTTTTTTCACTTTCTAAAATTTAAAACCAAACCAATTCTTTTTGTTACTTTTGTTTTTAACCAAAGTTATCCAATAAGTTTGAAAAACAGTTCAATTTCAAATAATTCAATTAATTTAATCACTTTTAATACGACTTACCAAAAAAAAAGTTGATAGTAAAGGGGTTTTGTTCGATCTGATTAGGCTTTAAAGCCCGAGTAGATCAATATTTTTAGATCTTGAACACAAAGAAGGCTGTGGATCGAAAGTATAAGCATAGATTCGTAAGTGTATACATGAGAACCGGCCATAAAGTGAGTGTACTTGAATCTTCTATAATATACTTGGGATAATAGTTGTACTTCAAAAAGATCTTAAACTTTAACGGTCAAATAATTGTAGTGAATTTTTTAAAAATAAAAAAAATGTGATGCATACAAGATTTAAATAAAAAAAAATGTGATGTATACAAAATTTAAATAAAAATAATGTGATCCATACAAAAATTTTCTTATAGTGGAAAACTCTTAAATAACAATATTAAGGCAAGTTCTCACACTTGGCCATTTTTTTTTCTTTTATCAGGGTGGTTTGCCTTTTTTTTTTTGTTGCCAGTGTTGCTAAGAATCTGACCACCATGATGGTAGTTGAAAAATCAAATGAGTAATGTTTTCGGCCTAAAATCTATTTTCACAAAAAAGAAAAAAAAACCTAATAAATGCTATGAAAAATCTTCATAAATCACTTACCTCAAAATCACTCAAAAAATTAAAAATCAATGGAATAAAAAATCTTGACAGGACCAGATTTACTTTTTTAGACATGTTTATAGAAAAACAAATTTATTATTGAACTCATCTCATCGAATGGAACTTGTTGACACAAAAATTATCTATATTTATTGTCATATTATGGCCAAACAGTAACTGTTTTTCTCATTTGTTATTTTCAAGCTATTCTCTCTCTCTTCTTTTAAAGTCAAAAACTAAAATATTAAAAAAATAAACTTTTAAACTAAATTTGAAATTGTGAAAACTAAAGGAATTGAAGAGTAAGGAAAAGGAAAGTAGATGGATTTAGATAACGTTTTTCTAGCGAATTTGAGATTGCTCATGTGATTTCTTATTGTTTTACATTTTGGTCTCTTTTGTTGATTTTTTTCTTTCCTTAACAAAATTTAATAAATTATTCATTTATTTGAGCATAGAAGGCTACAATTAAAAAAAAAATATTTAAGGATGAAATTAGAAAAAAAAATTATAATTATTTTAGATAACTACAATAAAATATAGAACCCGACCACCACTATATTATCTAGGAAATCAGGGGAGTAGTGTTTTGGCCTAAAAATTTATTTTTCAAAATTTTCACCCAAAAGCACATTATAAACACTATAAAAAACTCTATCAATCACTAACCATATCTTAAAATCAATCAAAATAAATTAACAGAATAAAAAAAATATACATAAAATAAAAAAATCATTTTTCAAACATGTTTATAGGAAAAAAGAATCACCACCATCGAATTTCTCTCTTTGAATAGAACTCTTTGATACTAAGATTGGCTATTTTTATCATCACATTACAGCCAAAATGATAAATTTCTATCTAATTTGTCATTTTCAAGCGACTCTTTTGAAGTTAAGGATTGAAATATTAAGAAAATGAATTATTTAACTAGGTTTGAAATTGCAAAAACTAAAGGGATTGTATAGAAAAACAAAAGAAAAATAGGTGGACTAAACATAACTTTTTTTGAGTGAATTTGAGATTGACCAAATGATTTATTCTTGTTTTACACTTTGGCCTTTTTCTATACAATTTTTCTTTCTTTAACAAAATTTAATAAATTGATCATTAATTTGGATATACAAGGCTACGAATGAAAAAAAAAATAGCTTGAGGATGAAATTAGAGAAAAAGCTCATGGTTATTGTGGATTACTACCTAGCACTTTTAATATATTACTTGTTGCTACTTAGAATACGACCATCATTTTGATGGCTGAAAAATTAGGGAGTGGTGTTTTTTGCCTAAAAAATATTTTTCAATCTATTTTCATCCAAAAAAGCTTATTAAACACCATAAAAACCTTCATTACCAAGCTCAAAACACCCCAAAGATAACTTGAAAAAAAAAATCAACCAAATCAAAAAATCTAAATGAAGCTTGATCAATCTTTTCTGACATGTTTATAGGGGAAAAAAACCACTATTATTGAGCTTCTCTCATCAAATGAAACTCATTGAAACCAAGATTAGCTATTTTTATTGTCTTATAGTAGTCAAACCGACAACTTTCTCTCTTTTTTGCTATTTTCAAGCTACTCTCTCCTTTATCTTAAAGTCAGG
>Ga0325402_1006267_pt1 | contig 11231 bp, 7 predicted proteins | sample PopdelMetagenome_22_FD_207212 | JGI IMG/M metagenome (GOLD analysis project Ga0325402, IMG submission 207212) | Populus deltoides microbial communities from Bellville, Georgia, United States - Xylem-PdKOR-R3 | ecosystem: Host-associated > Plants > Phyllosphere > Stem > Wood/Secondary xylem...
GAATCAAAATGTCAACTTTTTGGAAGACTTATTTATCCCTAATTAAATCCCAGCTGCTCTTAATAAAAATATGGGTAGTGGTTTGTGTTAATCTTGGCATTATCTAGTTTTTTTTTTTTAAAAAAAACAAATTGCAACCAAACAAATTAAAAAAGTGTATGGATTAATTTATTTACATACGGAAAAGGAAGACTATAGATTCTAATTATTATTATTATTATTATTATTATTATTATTATTCTCTAATAAATTACATAATTAAGGTAATTCTTCTATTTTCTCTGCATATTGTTCATCACCCTCGTCTCAAATGGAACTAATTGACATTGAATTATGTGATTAATAAGGGAATGTTTGGGAGTGTGGTTACGGTTGTTTTTTAAAGTATTTTTCGTGCTGAAATACATTAAAATAATTTTTTTTAATTTTTAAAAATTTATTTTTAAGATCAATCCATCCAAACATATATAAAAAATAATTTTTAATAAAATAAATAAATTAATTTTTATATAATAGGATTTGAACCGCGTTTCCTAGAATTAATATTAAATCATAAGCTCTTCTGGGAATCTCCTTTGACACCCTGTAGCTTAATCCCTCTTTTAAACACGCATTTAGTTGGATCACAGAATTAACTAAGCAACTTGCCTTTGAAATTATAAATTAACAACGCACTATGGCTAATTAACTTTTTCTCACGTTATAAAAATAACCTTATATTATAAATAATGCCCATCGTCATTATCATCAACAACTGCTGGTTGATATATAATAATTAATCTGTTAAAGACCACAACAACTTCCTCCTATGATACATAATAATTAATTAGTTGCTCATAATAACTCCAATTATCTTCCTAATTTTCATGCTGTTAGGCAACGGTGATCATGGCGGGTGACGATAATGAGAGCTAGAGTGATGACGGGCGCCACGTGCCCTGCACAGATCTCATCAACAAGTAATCAATATTTCACAGCTGCTAAAGATTAATTTAACTAGATATATTTTAATTAATTGGATATGATTGGGTCAAACCAGGGGCATCCATCGATCTATGTTCCAGCTAGTGTTACTTAAGTAGACTTTGAGCTGACAAATTAAGCAGCAGAGCGTAGTTAAACTTAATTATTCTGTAATTAAGTCAAGTTGGTATTCGATTGTTTAATTTAGGTTCTTAGTACTGTGTTTATTTATTTATTTATTATTAACATGGATATTTATTTTAGCTTGCGAGTATCTTAATTAAAATCACGGGTCCTGAAATTAAAAACCATGTAAGTTTTTATTGGCCATCATATTAGCAAGCACATGGCTCGAACCTGAGATAACAGGGGAGCAAATCACTTAATCTCAACACATAAAAACAATTTAAAATAAAAAAAAAACTAATTTGAAAAAAAAATAAACCCTAAACCGCAGTACCTGGTGGCTGCAATGTGTCCCAAGTGGGAATTAAATTATTTTGTATGCCAAGTTGTATGGTTAGCTGAAACATGAAATATTAATATTGTTCACACACAACGGGCCAAATGAAGCCAAAACTATAACAAGTATGTATTATTAATCAAATTATGTCTCTTTTCTTGTTATTTCTTTCGGTTTCATTAATCCTTTTGTTATATATTAGGTTGAACTCGAGCTTTCTGTTTGTTCTAATTAATTACTAGTTGCTGATGAACCAAGCTAATCAAGGGATATGCTGCTAGGTAGAGCTTAATTTGATTAGTTGACTCATCAAGTTCTTCATGATAACATTTCTGACTAACCAGTAATCCTATTATGGGACGGTGTGGTTCATGGAATCAAAATCGGAAGCTTAATCCTTTTTATTTAATTAGGATCTTGTGCTCCTCAAAATTGTGGTTCGTGTGAATTTTCTTTCTAGCTAGCCTATCTGCCTCTATTATCGTTTTATGTTCTTGTGTGGCGAGCTGCCGACTGCAATAAGAGAGCATGGATGTTCGTTGGGTTTTTATTCTTTCTTTTATGCTCATTTTTTTTTAAATCTTAATTAACAAAAAGTAATTGGGGAGAAAAAAAATCATGAGTGCTGTTTTTTAGAACAGTAATTTGTTTCTCTTTTTCTTAAAAATAATTTAAATTTAGTTTTTCTTTAACAATTTCATCTTTTAACATTGAAATTATTAAGGAATAAACTTCATAATTTATTTTGATTTATTTTATAAGAAGTTATCTCAGTCTCATGATCCAGATCGTGTATTTTGTGGGTTAAATCGGTTGACTCAGGTTTTTTTAGGTTTTTTTAATTGATTTTTTTTCAATTTCAACTTCAACATTTTGGGTTGATTATGAATTAAACTTCATAATTTATTTCAGTTTGCTTTCTATTAAGTTATCTCAGTCTCATAACCCGAGTCAAGGGTTTGGTGGGTTAACCGGTTTGACTCGAATTTTTTGTCCTTTTTTAATTGATTTTTTTCAATTTCATCATTTAATATTGAATTGATTAGAAATCGTGGTTCATAATTTGATTTGATTTTCTTTCTATTGGGTTATACAATTCTCATGATTCAGGTTTGGAAAAATAACCTAAGTTGACTTGGCTTTTTTTTTTTTAATTTCATTATTTAACATTTGGTTGATTGAGAATAGAGCTTTAGTATGTTTTTTATTTACTTCCTATAAGGTTATTATAGTCTCATGACTCAGATCTTGAATTTTATTTATTAATTTGGGTTAACTTGAGTCAATCCAATATGTTGTCGTCTCAATATCTTTTTTAAAAAGAAGTCGTTTTGAAGTTTATTTTAGTCAAACTATGTTTTTTTATTTTTTCTGGTTATCTAAGTCACCTTTGAACTTTTCAAGTTGATCAAGTTATATCGGGTCAATTTCTACATAATTTAAAATTTTTTCCTTCTTGAAAATACAATATCTAAATATTTTTTTAATATTTAAAAATTTTAATCTGACTTTCAGTATAGCACATGTAAATGATCTAGTATTATTTGTACACATTATATCCTTGTTATCATCACATCTTTTTATATGTTGGAGTCACTAAGGCCATTAAAAATTGACATATATAATGTTGCTATGATATGAGATTTTTATTGATATATATTTTTGTCTTAATTTTTTATATATATTATAAGAAATAAAAATTCAAAAAAATCACAATAACATCAACAAAAAATTAATCAAATCCATAATCAACTAATCCAATCAAACAAAAAGTATCAAGTAGTTTAGCTATTATTTTAATTGATTTTTTTTCAAGTTGTCATGATCACTTTATTTTTATTTGACCCATTTGCAATTATTATTAATTTTTTTATTATCTAATTAAAATAAAATTAATTTACCTATAATCTTGAATGTTTTTTCTTTTTAAAAAACATGCATGCGTGACTTTTTTTAAGGTCCTGATATGTTGGGCTACTCAAGTTCACACTCTTGGCCTAATTTTTTTTTTTGATAAATCTTTAGATTTTTAGCATTTCTTATTGTTTTTTTTTATTTTATTCTTTAATATTGGGTTGATTTTGAATTGGTCTTTATGTTTTTTAATCATATAATTAAAATAAATAAAAAATGTTATTGACCTATTGGAATCCACAAACCAGGTTACGGGTTTGGTGAGTTAACCGAAATCGATTTAATACGTCATCGTCTCAATGTTAGAAAAAAAAACGTGAGTTGTATTTTGTTTAAGTGAAACCTCTATGTAATGATCGTCTAGGTTGCTTTTAAACCCGCATATCTGATTTTTGTTTTTTATGTTATTTTTTTTCTTTGATTTTTTATTATCTTGAAACCTATCAAGTTGACTGAGTTACATCAAGACAACTCTTATATGATTTAATTGGAAACCCAAACTTGGCAAGGACTTGAGTCTGAAGTTTCAAGTTTGACTTGCTAGACCGAGTTTAATAAAAACATCAATGAATTCCCCGTGACTTGGATATTCATTTTTTATGTTCAAAAAATTTTAGTCCAACCCGCAACATAGTGTAAGAAGTAAAATAGTAATAACTATTTTTTTTTTTAGAATTCTTTGTCTTAATCGTTTAGGTTAAAAGCAGGGAAATGATTTTTTTTATAAAAAAAAATTCTCAGAATAGATGTAGTAAAATTATAAGAATTTTTTTTTAATTTTTTAAACATGTATACCCATTTAAATTCACTTAACTCTTTTTATATTATTCGTCAATACATTTAAATCTTTGATTAATTTTGATCAAGTTTACAAGTTGACATGTAGGAACTTAATTGAAAAAAAAAAATATTCAAGGAGTAAATTATATGTACTGTAAAATATATATGATGACTAAAAAATTTTCAATTATAACTCTTCTGTAAGAAATTAAAAAATATGGACCAATTGTTTTTTTAAAAACAACAAAACTAAAAGTTCAAAATGTATATCAAAAAAGGAAAACATTACGCTAGAGGAACATCTCATGTGTCAATTAACCATAACTAAATGGCCTTGGAAAAACACTTTTCATTAGTCATTGTTTAATGGAATCATGTAATGACAGTTTTATCCTTCTCATAAAAAATCTTTGAACTAGTTATTAGTGGCAATATGGTTTTTTCACAAAATTCATTGGTCATTATTATATTGATCAGGAACAACTCGGTTTTTTTACATTTCTAAGACACGGTAAAAATAACTAAATTGCCTTTAAAAGAAATATTTTTAAAACTAGAGTTCAAATGCTTTTTTATATTTTCAAAATGATTTTTTAGTTATAATCAAGTTGATTAAGGAGTAATTGATATTTTAATAAATATAAAAACATTATTAAAAAAAGTGGTTGGTGCTTGTAATGCATGTAACATTGTGTGGGAGGTGCTTGCAGTATTTGGTGGTGCGCAAATCGTCTCTTGGTGGCCAAATATTCCTTTACACCTTGTTGTTAGAATTAAAACTTTGCCTTCTTCGTGATGGGACGACGCATGGCAGTAATGGTAGGATGATTTGTCTTCGTCGGTGCTTTCCCTCCTCTTTTCTCTCTCATCTCCTTGAATTTCACACTGACCGTTTAAACTTTTTGAGTTGTCCTTATATTTATTGAGATTCCAACTTCGGTCCTTATTCTTTTAATTTCTAATTTTTGTTCTTAGCCTTTTTATAAAATTCTTATTTGTTTTCAATTTCATCATTCAATCTCAATTTGTAATATTTTTTTTTTCAATTTGGTTTTTATTTTTTTAATTTTTTTTGTCTTTTTGTTGATATAATTTTTTTTAATCAATCTCACTCTTTAATAAAAAAAATTTTGTAATTGCCCTCTAATACTTATTCTTTTAATTGATTTTTTTTCTTCAAATTGTCATGATGACTTTATTTTTATTTAATCCATTTGCTATTATTATTAATTTTTTTATCATCTAATTAAAATAAAACTAACTTATTTATAATCATGAATGTTTTTTCTTTTTAAAAAAACATGCATGCGTGACTTGAATAATGTTCTTTACATAAAAAAAAAAAAAAATTTCAGTCCTGCAGCGTACATAGCATGGATCCACGTCTAGTTTTTAACTACGTAAGCAACACCAACTAATAGAAAGATATGGTGATGAAGAAAATGTAAAATACATGGATGACATAAAGCCACCAAGCACTAAAGAAACCTTTGAAGTATAAAAGAAAGAATAGAGGAATGGAGGGCAGCAACGACTCGTTGTTCGTCACTTCCTTCAATTTGTGGCGGCCTTTTTAATTAGGTACCAGATATCATAGCCTCTACTTGAAGAGACTTTCTAAAAGTCAGATTATTAGCCATTCGGAACTGCTAATTATAACTAAATCCAGGAAATATTACCACTCCTTGTTTTCTCCTCGACCTCTTAAATTCTTGAGACGGAAAACGAAGGAATCAGATTTATGATTAACTTAATCAATTATAAAGCTGGCCAGAGATCGTATCAGCATATAACGTGGGGCAAGCTCTTTTTCCCTCCAGAGGTAGATTTGATTTGCCAGGTTCTATATATAAAATCCCTTGATCTCTATGCATAGGATGCATGCACATGTTAGCCTCAAGAACACTGGGGTGGGATGCTTGATCGATGATCCATCCACTTCAAGATCTTGATTCAGTGCTCTGCACGATCTATTCTCCAATTATCTTGGCCCCGACATATTCACAAAGGAAACCACGTAGGAATTTGGTTCAGGCAGTTCAATTTGTTAATCTTAATCAGAGAAAGTCCACGAATTATTCTGTTATCAGTAATTAAACTGGCTATAGTTTAGTGTATGGTGAAAACGAAACATAAAAAACAAAGCATTACCATGCATCATGTATATAATGATTGGTTTGATTCCTTCTATCTAGTTGCCTAAAAATATTTTCTGCGAAGATCAAGCCTTACAATGCTCAAGTAAGTCAAAAATAAAAACAAAAATCAGCTCTCTTTTGAAATGGGACCGATTCTTTATATATTTTCTTCACATACGGCATCCACTTGCATGAATATATATAGGACCTACATGAGAAATTTACACAAGTTTTAAGAGGAATATATATATGTATGGTATAAAGTTTCCTTTTCAGAATGAAGAGGATTGTATATATCATGTTGCCATTAAATAATAAATTTTCTCACGTAGCAAGGAAGCATTGAATTTATACGAAATATGAAAGTATCAAATGAAAAGGAAATGAAGAGATACCATGCACTGTGCAGGGTTGCTTTCTATCGTAGTTGTGAACTCACAAATCTAACTTCGTTTAATTAGTTGCAAGAAATTATGTAATTAGACAAAGTAGAAGTCAAAGAATTATTGCTTCAACAAAAAATTTTGTTTATATAAAAATATATTACTAACAAATCTGACTTTGCTTTCATTTTGTATATGATGATGATAGGATTTTAAATTTTAAAATTTAAATGAACTCGAAAAGTCGACCCTTTTTACTATCAAGAAAAAGAAATCATGTCAATTATTGGGTTTAATTTTTTTTAATCTTAACATTAAGGTAATTTAAAATTAACTTTTTCTCGGATTAAATCTCTTTTCAATTGGTCTTTAAGCAAGCTATCCACGATGCGATTGGTTATCAGGCTCAATAACAATCAATGATAGGATGATAATCATTAAATCCAGCAAAAGAAGAATTTAATTCTAAAAAAAAAGGAAAAGTAATTAAATCCAACCCCATAGAAACTTTTAGAATTACATTTAATGAGAACTATGACTCCAATGATAGTTTTATTACAGTTGCATGCATGTATAGGAGACAAGAAAAAAGTAATTAACATAGCTCATAACAACAACTACGGTCAAGGATCAAGCTTTTTGCCTCACTAATCAGATGTGGCAAAGCTCAGACATCCCTGTGATGGTGAAAGAACAAGAAAACAATGATGTACAAAAACATATTGCACTAAATTTTTCATCATTAGAAAGAACGAAAGGAAAAGGCAAAGAATAATCAAGAACAACTTGAGTTGTTCAAAATAAATGGTTTTCATATAAAATAAGGTAGCACTCAAATCACTAACACCATCTGATTAACTTTTATGGGAGCTAAATGCCTGAGTGATAATGAAATTAGAGGCGCTTAGGGGCCGAATGCGTCATGTAATTACATTGGCTATTTTCCAGGAAGAAAAGATCTTCATCTAGATGACTGAAGCTGTCCCATGAGAGAAAAGAGTCCACACTCTCAATCCATTGACTTACAGAGTCTTCTTGAATGGAATGGAATTCACCAGCTGAAAGGTTATTAGATTCTTGAGAACTATAAGAAGTAGATGTGTTGGTTTCTTGATTAATCCATGAGCCCACATCCAAGCTCCCACACAACATTTCATAGCTCTTCAGAAGATCAGTTTCATCCAATATCTTCAATTCATCTTGCTCAAGTTTCTGATCTCTTACTTGTACAAAATCACTCTTGGCTTGATCACGATCCTCTGACTTGACTTCCAAGCTTTCCTCTTGTTCTTTTAAGGAAATAGACTCTTGAATTGTCTCATCCTCCTCACCACTAACATCCTTCTCTGTTTGTTCAATGGGCTTGTGGGTCACGGGGTCTAAACCAAGAACCTTCAATTTCTTCTTAATTCGAGTATTCCAATGGTTCTTGATTTCATTGTCTGTGCGACCCGGAAAATGTGAAGCAATCTTAGACCACCTACACAAAATTAAGTTCCCAAACGTCTTAGTAATTAAACAAGAAAATAAAAAAGTTCCATCAACAAGTAACTATCGTAATAATTAATTAATGACCTTGCATTAAAGTTTCTTGAAAGTAATTTTGAGGGAAAGCGAAAAACAAGAAAGCATTAATATTATACCTGTTGCCAAGACGTGAATGAAGCTGGATAATCTGATTGTCTTCCATTTTTGTAAAACCACCTCTCTTTAGATCTGGCCGCAGATAATTAATCCATCTTAGTCTACAGCTTTTTCCACATCTTAGCAAACCTTCAAAAACCATGCCACCAAAATGCTACCATTTTAGTTAAAGCTATAATTAAGTTGGTAAATGCATCAGCACTATGCTTGAAAGAAAGAAAAGAAAAGGAAAGAGATGTACACCTGCAAGCTTAGGAACCATTCGCCAACATTGAATACCATTGTTGAGGATAAAGTTCGTGAGCTTATGATCTTCCTCAATTGTCCATGGACCTCTTTTTAATCCAACCTTATCGCAGCAAGGTTGCCTTCCCATTTTTGCCAACCTGAAGTGATGATCAAGCTAAGCTAAGCTAGGAAGCTAGTCTTGACGCTTGAGAAATAATTCGAGAGCTAAAAAGTGAAAGGGAAACCACCCTTTATATATAGAAACTTATAATCCAAGAAAAGATGCTGCCAGTTCATTCAGACATAAAAAAAAGAAGGATGTTGTTTGAGGGGGGAGAGAAATGATTGAATGGAAAAGCATATAGGAGTTGAGAGCTCTTAAAAAGAATGGAGGGTGTGTATAATTATAAATTGGCCACCAGCGCCACCCTTATAGGAGACAATGGAAAGGGTCTTGATGAGCATGAAAAACTGTACAGGAAAGAAGAACCAGACGTGGGTCGTCTTCGTTGACAAAATTAATTAATTTTGATGCTAAAGTCTTCTCATATTGGGTTTTAATTTGGTTAAGCCCTAAAAAATAACGAGACTTGAAGGATTCTCCGGCCCCTTAAAAGCTGGCCATTTTTTGTCGTTGGGGGCAACTCATTTCATCTTAGAGGGAGAGAGAGAGAGAGAGATGCCTTCTTCTTAATGTGAAAGTGTCATAAAATTCCATTGATGGATTCCTCGAGTTGCAAGTTGCAACCTTGACCTTGACCAGTATAGGTAGATTGGCAAACAAGACATGGTTACCTTCGGTGGTCAATGTTTGCTTGTTCTAAACTAGTCTAATGAGAAAACTACGCAAGTGACAATAGTAATAAGACACAATATATATATTTATCAATAAGTCCATTGATTGAATCTTTAGTTATGTTTTGAAGTCTCCATACATAATACTTAAGAACGAAGAACAACGACATTATTACCTTCAACTTGAATTTGATGCTTAATATATAGATCGCCTTTTAATATATTTAACAAGAAGTCGCAATATTTTTCATGTCCAACACCTTCAACTTGAGAGATGGATCTCTTCCTTCCATATCCAATTAGATTTAAGGTTCTTTTGTACTGTGCCGAAATATTCCAGATAAAAGGAAATCGCAACCAATGACAATTAGCCTGTAAGTTGTCCAGTGATCATTACAAGTATCCAAGAGAGAAGAGTTTATGCGTTTTAAGAAACTTAAATCTGTTTTCCATGAGAGAAAAAGGTTTGAGATTATAAATTCTGGATACAAAATCAAATTATGGATTTATAAAATTGATAGAAATTAGCTAACTTTCACCCTAAAAATGGTTGAGAGTACTAGGATATATATATATATATATATATATATATTTCTTGAATACAAAATTCACCCTAACTAATACTTTGAGTGATAATTCCATGGTGACTTTTTTTTTTTTATAAAAAAAATCATTTTGGTATGCAACTAATGTTCATTTAGAAATAGGGTTCTCGGATTGAATAATCGGTTAATCAATTGATCCTAATAATTTCATTCATTTTTCCTAGCTAAGGTGGTTGATAACTCATATTTTGTGGTTGTTAGGCCAAGATGACTTGTGGCTAGTACTTGTAAAAAGTCCCTTTTGGTGGAGATAATTTATGATGCTTAAATAAGCATTTTTTTAGAGAGAGAAGATATAATAATATTTTAGAGAGAGATGCTCTGAAAATATATATGCAGTAGAGAATGAAGATTGTAAACTTTTGTTCTGAAGGTCTCATGGTGTATTTATAGCCAATGAGTTTTGTTATTTTATGAAGAAAATGGGTTAAAATGTAACTTTATTTTTGTGATATTTTGAGTTGCATTGTAAGTTATATTCAATTCATTTTATCCAGCTAAAAGATGGAGAAATGATTGGCTATAAAAGACTTTAATACATATAATGATCTTGATGCAGTATAGACTTTTATAATTAAGTCTATTTATTAAGAGAAAAAAAATTCCTCTATAATTTTATATAAAAATCTATAGAATTGATAGTGTTAGACCCAATCATCTCTTGAGTTTGACCAACACTAGACCCAACATGTCTGGGCTAGGCACACTGTCAAATCCATCTATGGCTGGATCTCGCCAGTGTCAGACCTAACGCCTGAGGCTTTACATATTGTCAAGCCCATCGCGGCCGGGTCTGGCCAGCGCCAAACCCAACGCTCGGGGCTAAGCACACTACAAAGCACAAGTGTGGCTGGGTTTGGCCAACGCCGAACCCAATGCCCGGACCTTGACACACTACTAAGCCTAATCATGGTTGGGTCTGACTAGCATCAGGCCCAACGCGTTATCACTAGGGCGTGTTGGTGTTCTAGAAAATTTATACCCGTAAGTTTTTCTTGATCCAGTGATTTTTTGGTAAAAATATACGGATGAACTCATCAACAACCTAATACAAATAAGTGTACATGTTAATTAAGACTAAAGTATATACATTAATTAATGACGAACCCTTGAGGAGATATAACTCAATTGACATCAATGTCTTCCTTCTTTCAAGATATCATAAGTCTGGGTTTTTTTTCTTCTGCAATGAAAAGAAACTAATGAAGGGTCCGCGGAATATAGAAATGGAGGAAGGCATTAGAGGGGCAGGGCAGACCTTCAATCATAAGTGTCCTAATCAAGTAGGAGACAGCATGGGTCACATATGATTCTGATA
>Ga0325402_1006272_pt1 | contig 11227 bp, 8 predicted proteins | sample PopdelMetagenome_22_FD_207212 | JGI IMG/M metagenome (GOLD analysis project Ga0325402, IMG submission 207212) | Populus deltoides microbial communities from Bellville, Georgia, United States - Xylem-PdKOR-R3 | ecosystem: Host-associated > Plants > Phyllosphere > Stem > Wood/Secondary xylem...
CCCCCCGCCCCATGTGAGAGAGAGAGATGGTGAGTAGAAACACCAAAGCAAATAAATAATACACTCAAAGCAGGTTCTAAATATCAATGTTTGGGATGTGAGAAATCTTTTGCCAATCTTCACCCATCTCCTCCTTCCCGTAACGTTTCCTTAGATTGGGGCAGCTATCTATGTCTAATCCCCGTAGAGGCGCTGCCAAAACATAGTCTGGTAGTGCTCTCAACAACGGGCACTTTACAATCATCAACACTCGAAGTTGTGGCATAATGGATATTATTGAAGTTGTGTTGGCATCTTCTTCTCCCACTGATCTCCTTTCAATTCCATCCCACTCTTCTACTTCTTCTAGTTCAAAAATGTAAAGTTCTTTTAATTTGGGGAAAGCAGTGACCCTTGCAATCTCTCCTTCATTAATACTGGCATTCTCAACTTTTTCTATACCTAAAAATCCAGCATCCAACCTTCTCACCTTCAACGACCTCAATCTCAGGCTTTCAAGGTTGGGCAATCTTCCCAGCGGAGGCAACACCTCCACGTTTGTACAGTCAATGAGTGTAAGCTCCTGTAATCTGGTTAATGTCATCATCCAATTTGGCAAATCCAACCCTCCGTAACCCTGTATGGTTAGATTTTCCAAGTCTGGCGGAGGCCGTAAAGCTTCAATTAAAGAGCCTTCATGCTCTGGCAACTCTGTTTTCTCTCCGTCGAAAGCCAATATCAAACAAAGCAGGCGCTTCTTATTCTTGAGTTGTGCTTCTGCAGCGTCACTCGCATCTTCTTTACCTCCTCGTAGATTCCGTATAGTAAGACTCCCTCCAATATGATTTAAGTTTTTTAATTCTCTTAGATTAGCTGCTTTGCTTTCATTCTCACCACCACCACACACAGTAAACCGATCTAATGTTCGAAGACATGTTAACCTCTCTATTCCCTTTGGTATGAAGTCCACACCTGAACGATAAATCCGGAGATGCCTCAATTTGATGAGTTTTCCAATCGCATTAGGCAATTCCTTGAGAGAACGACACAGAATAACGTCTAGGGATTGCAGATTGCATAAATCACACATGGTTTCTGGCAGGGACTCCAACTCTCCACAAAGTGCCAAATTGAGGTGTCTCAAATGTATCAATTTCCCTACCTCGTTCGGTATTTCTTTGATAGAAGACTTTGACAAATCCAATGACCGGATGCATGTCAACTGCTTGAACAAATCAGGCAGTGCAGCTCCAAGCGAAGGGTCTCTAGTGTCGATCAAGAGGCTGCGAAGACCTTTGGCTTTGTGAATAGACACGGGAAAAGACGTCTCCTCTGACAGCATCATGCTTAAATGACGAACCCTTTCAATTGAAGTCTCCACTGTTGCTCCTCCAAGTGTATTGACATCCACTGTTAGACATTCATTTTTTGTCATATATTGGGCAAAATCATGCACTATATCATGCATCTTGAATCTGATATTTTCTAGACCATACTTCTTAAAATCTTGGAAGAAAGAGCGTGCTACCAAGACTTGAAAGTACTCCTCTCCAACAACCTCCATATCTCTACCTGATGTCTCCTTCAGGTAACCTTGAGCCATCCACATCTTCACCAATTCATCTTTGCACATGTCGTAGTCTTTTGGAAACATGGCACAATACAAGAAACATCGTCTTTCCACATAAGGTAAATCGTAGTAACTCAAAAGCAAAGGTGGAAATAGTCTCCTTTCAACATGTTCTAGCTCCCACAGTTCGCTAGATAAAACACGTTCCCACTCTTCTCTTGTTCTTTTAAACTGCATCAGACCTCCTAATACCTTGGCAGCTAGAGGCAAGCCCTTGCACTTGCTTGCAATCTTCTCGCCGATATCTGTCAATCTTTCGCGCTCATCTTTGCTTCTTTCCTGGAATGCCACATGATTGAATATTGACCTGCATATCTCGTCGGACAATTCCTTAATGTTGATCCGGTGGCCAGTACTTCCCATCATCGTTGCCACAGCGTCCTTACGAGTGGTCACTAGAATTCTGCTTCCTCGTGCACAGCCTGTGAGAGATGGTTTCAGTTTTTCCCATTGTCCATGATTTTCTGTCCATACATCATCAAGGACAAGAAGGAACCTCTTTCCCTTAATGGATTCAGAAACCCTTTGCAAAAGGGATTGCAATTCAACCAAATTCGGTGCACTCCCTTCAAGCTGCTCAAGGATAGCTTTGGCTATTTTAACCTCATCAAATGGATCTGAAACACACACCCATATCTTTTTCTCAAAATGAGCCGTAACCTCAGAATCATTAAAAGCTAGTTGGGCGAGAGTTGTTTTTCCAATTCCGCCCAGCCCTACTAGAGAGATGACATCCACGTCCCGTGCTTTTTGACTACTTTCAGCCAGCAACTTGCTTACAACATTTTTCTTTTCACCATCTCGACCAATCACGCTTGATTCATCAACAAAGGAGGTAGTTGTTAGTCGCTGGAGTTCATCAGTGACTCTGATATCAGTGGCTCTGTACAACTCAAAGCCAAACATTGCTCTCTCTTTGGCAATGTCATTCACTTTTTCACTAACTTCTTTGATCTTGAGGGCAATGTCGCGACGTGGAACCACTTGATTGAGACAAAAGCAAGGAGATTTCAGGAAGGAACATCGCATCTTCTGTCGGCTGCGAGTATTTTCTTCAGCTTCCTCCATTTTCCATCTAAGAATTGCAGTGCTCCATTCATCGAGCACGTCATCCAAATCATAACATACATCTTTGAGCTTGTTTAGCCAATCTCTTACAGCCTTATCCTTCACTTGTTGTCTATCTGCATCTTCAAGGACAGATTGGATAGCAAGGAGATTGCTTTTCAGCTTGTCGACTTGTTTCTTCACATCCCTCACTAGGCTCACCTCTTCTCGTACCTATTAGTGTGGGAAAGATAAAGAAGTTCAAGCAGAGGAAACATTTCCATGATTTCACTGCAAGTTTTTAATTTTAATTTTTGGTAATTAATAGATTAGATAATTTTTATTAATCTTTTTTTTCGCAGTAGTTGACACGTACTGTGAAATGGATTGGCTATATTAATAATTTATATATAAAATATTTATTAAAAACCAATATATTAAAAATAATAATATTTCTTTTTATCATCATCATGATGATATCTCTGTCTGCACTCTGCTACTATACAAGAAGGAAGAAAATGAATCTTAAATTGTTCAACGTCAAACCTATATATAACATAAGCTTGGTGGATCAAAGAAATATTGAGAATAAAAGGATCTGTACGTATTTGTTGGTATTCGTAAAATCTATTTGGAAATAAATATTTGTTGGTATTATAATAAGATTATGAAACTTATTATTTTAACATCTGATTGATTATTTTACCCTTAGTAGTTCAGTTTAATGAGAGGATCGAGAACTCCATTTTCCTTCTAAGAATATTTGTTTTAGATTATTTCCAGAAATATGAAAAATAATAAAACAATAAAAAGAAATTTCTTTAATAAAATCCAAATCTAGATCTGAGGATTTGATATTTTATTTTGTTTTTCTTATAAAGGAAGAAAAAAAGACTTCATTTTTATATTTCTTATTCATGTAAGGGTTAATTAGATCATTGCAAATTGTATAAAAGTAATTACCTGTTGAGCAACGACCGTGGTTAGCTGCTCCAAAATTGGCGATAAAAGTGCCTCTGCCATTTGTCTGTTTAATTTAATTATTTTTAAAAAATAGACAATGATGTTAGGATGAACTGAGAAAGAGAGAGAAGAGAGTGTGAGTGGAAGGAGGCTGCTGGTTTAGTTAGTTTATGTACTTAGGGTTTGGTGATGGGGGTTGAGTTTTGTTTCAGTCCCTGTACTGTTTCTAACACTTCAATTCAGTCCCTATATTATTGTAGCTTTTCAGTCTAGTCCTGGTTGTATGTTTCTACTGAGAATGACATGCCATTTTGAGTTCCAAAGGTGAAACACTCGTGCTTTTCAATTCTACCGAGTTCTAGGCTAAGGATTATTATTTGTGGAAAGTAATTTCTTCTTCGATATATAGCAATTATTTTTTATTGATACTGACCTTAGGTTAAGAATGTATCTGATATGGACAACTGATTATAGCATTCTACTGAAATTCCTGCTTCTCTATTTCTTCTCTTCATTTTATGTAATATATATCTGGCCATTCAAACTAATTTACACAAACCAAAAGTAGTAACCAATTAGTTCTTGTGTAATGGAGCTATAAACAAGCATCTATCTATCTGGGTTTTTGAGATCTGGTGATTTTATCCTGTTTTCATAGCAGGGACTGGGGTTTGATATTGATCTTTGATTTTGGGTCTGAAAATGGATGGTCCAGATTTGTTGAGCTAGGTTGTATGATTGGATTTGTTGATGGTGCTTGAGATTATGCTGTAAAGTATTTTCTCGTATATTTTCTGATTTTCTGGAGGAAAGGAAAGGACTCCATCACCTTCCTTTCTTCTTCTTGTTTTCATTCCTTTATTAACGTGAGTTGAGGCACTTCTTTCATTGTCTTTTTCTACTTTTTCATAATTTAAGGCACTTCTTTCTTCTTTTGGCTAGAAACATAAAGCAAGACAACTAGAAAAACAAAGGAAGAGACTTTTCAAGATTCAGGAATCAGAGAGTGAAGAGTCGACATGCAGATGCAGGAACATAGGAAGAGAGTTGTTTGGTTACTAAAATAAGGGCTAAGGTTATGAAATCTGGGAATTGAAATTCAGATCTAAATTACAGGGGAAATCAACATGCTAGATTCAGCAGCGTTTGGGATCAGAATGGCATTGTTGGGAATAAGACAACAAATTATGCGTAGCTTAGCACCCATTGTTGCTGCTTCAGGAATACCAAACTCCCTTGTCAAAAAACTGCATTCGTATGCATTTTGCAATTTAGTCATTATGCTTTAAACTCATTCTATTTGCCTTTCCTTGCAAAAAAAAAATAATAATAATAATAATTAATAACAATGATAATAATTAATAACAATATTTCGCCTCAGAGTTGTTTGGTTATTTGCTGTCTTCACTGGATTAGCTTCGAACCCAAAAGTCTTGTTGCGTTCTGAAAAATCACCATACGCATCTCATTGCAGAGTGCGGGTACGAAACTAGTGTTGAGGTGAGGTCATATGTCCTACAAAAATGGATTTTGATCATAATAATTAGAAGGGGAAAAAAAAACAACATTAAAAGTGAGAATAATTGATCATCGTGGCTACAAAATGAAGTGGAACTAATAATTAATGGAGTGGATATAATAATCATAATAATAATACTAAATAAAATGAATTAGCTCAGAGTACTCTACTGTTAAGAAAAAAGTAGAGCAGAGCAACCCTTTTTGATAAGTCGCAAAAGTTAGTAAGAAGTGGCTCGTTGAGCAACTAGCCAAGATGTCTTATTTCAAACCCAAGTACAGAGGAATGCCGTATTTTTATTTTTCGAAGGAACTCCATGTTTGTCCCCCTCCTCATCTTCTTTTCCTGTTGAAACCGCAACAGGGCACATGTACTCCATGTCAAAGTGATGTCCATAACCAGACCAGTAAAGAACATTGACCGGTCACGCAATTAAATACCATCAACAACCAACTCAAGTTATATACCATCCTGCAAGCTATGTACTATCAATACAATAGTTTTTAAAACTTTACTTGAGAATCAACTGGGGGGTGAAGAACCATGTTTGGAATGGAAAGATTAATTCAGATTGCTCTATTTTTCTAAAAAAAAATTAAAATAATATTGTTTTGACTGAAATTGTTTTTTCCAAAAACAAAATCAATAATATGTAATCAAATTTTACTTGAGTTTACCGGGATATTTTAACCAGGTCAGGTATTAATTCTTTTCTTTATTTTTGTTTTGAAGTTCTTACCTTAATTACCAAAAAGATCTGCTTAATTTTGAGCTCTATTAAATTTGGTTTTATAAACAGTACCTTTTATTTTAGCTGATCCATTGAATATTTGGTGCTATTCAATTCAATTTAATCAAATTTTTATTTGGTTCTGAAGAATTTGGCAATCAGAATCTAGTGATTTTGATGATGGCTCTTGAACTGGAATCCATGTGTTAGTTAATATCCCTTTTTTTCTTATATCGCGGACATACTCCTTGACACCACCCATCTCGAGGTCCACCAACAATTGCACACTTGCATGTGAGTTGGGGTGCACAATGATTGTCAAGAGTATGATCTCACACTTCCACGAGGGTTGAGGTGCATAATGATTCTTAGGAGGTCACGGGTCCAGGGTTTCAACCTCTCTTTTCATATGAATTTTTTTTTTGAATAAACTCCTCACGGTAACTAGATATTTTTATAAATTATTACGGATTAATACTACAAAAACTTGGAAGGTTGCTAATTGATCAAAATAAAATGGAACCAACAAATTAAACCCTCAAAATGGACCGAAAAAACTCCCCTAGAATATCTCTTCATTCGAGTTGAGATGAATTTTTGTTTTATATTCCATGTGTTGGTTCTATTATGTTTAGAATCATTGTTTCTGCAATTTGTCCTTTGTATGTTCGGGTTAAGCAAATATGGTGGTATCTATATTGATTCTGATATCATAGTTTGAATCTATATTGTCTTCCGTTATTAATGCTATTGGTCTGAAGAATCCTCTGTCCGGAAGTTCTTTGAATGGGGCTGTGATGGCATTTATTTTGCAGAAATCATATTTATTGTTGAAGATTTTTTGTGTTAGGTTTAGATAACTTTGTTTGGATTTAATCCACTAAATCGATGGGTATCATCTCTTATAGATGAATCGATGGGTATCAAGTTATATGCCATCTTGCAAATTAGAATAAGAGACCACTCGACTGGCTCCAAAATCAAACCATCTCCACCTCATTCAACACGATTTAAAATAATCAACACTACCTTTTTATACAATGTGGGATTAATGAGGATATAAATCTTTACAGACTCCAACATCCAAAGTCTCAATTAGCTAGTATAGTAACGCCTCATTGGCAAGAACCCAAATCACTAAGCTCAAATTACTAATAAAAATTACAAATTTACAATGAATTTTAACAGATTTCTACCAGCCGATGTCACTAAACTCAAATGACTCCTAAGAATCTCAATATAAACCCATTAACTACTAGACCAACACCTCATTGACTAGAATCCACGTTGCTTTTTCACAACAATCATCAGCTTCTTCAATTAGAGTGCTACAAGCCCATGTCTCTATACTTAGGTTATTACTAAAAGATCGCAGGGCCAGCCCGAAAAGTTCACAAAGAAAACACAATCAAAAACGCAAAAAAACAAAAGGGTTTCTTGAATTTCAACCAAAGATTATAACAAAACCGAAAAAAAAAAAAGTTTACTTACAGAAGATTCATCGATTAAAATAGATGGCAATTTCTTCTCAGTTGCAATAACAACACCGTTTGCCGCTACAACACCAAAAAAATAATAAAATCAACAACATAGTATCTAAGCACCCATCAACAACACAGTACATTCGAAAATGACAAGAGAATGAGAAAAAAAGAAGAAGAGAGAGAGCTTAAATTGCAACAACCTTTGATTCCGATGGGTATCAATCACTTATAGATTCTATGAATGGTTTAGCTTCTCTCATTTGGATTTAATCCACTGAAACTGAGGTTTAAGAATTTCTTGGATTTAATCCACTGAAACAGTTGCTTGATCAAGATCATTGGCTTGTTTGAAGGCAGATAAAGGCATAAAAAAAAAGCGAGAGAGAGAGAGAGAGGATGTGAGAAATAATTATAGATATGAGTTACAGTAGTTGTTGAGAGAGAGAGAGAGAGAGAGAGAGAGAGAGAGAGGTTTATCACAGCTGCTTTTGACAGAGTAAATGTTAAGTAAGAAATAAAATCCAATTACAGTAAATGGTAAGGCTTACATATTATTTACACTCAACCTTAGCAAACACCAAAGCAAATAATTAATACATTCAAAGCCAAAAAAAATAAAAAATTAATAATACACTCAAAGCAGGTTCTAAAGAGTTCTGCCTTCCTCACCTAATCATCAAAATAAATCTTTGGGATGTGAGAAATCTTTTGCCAATCTTCACCCATCTCCTCCTTCCCGTAACGCTTCCTTAGATTGGGGCACCAGCTTATGTCTAATTTCTGTAGGGGCGCTGCCAAAACATAGTCTGGTAGTGCTCTCAGCAACGGGCAGTTCATAATTCTCAACCATCGAAGTTGTGGCATAATGGATATTATTGAAGTTGTGTTGGCATCTTCTTCTCCCACTCTCCTTTCAATTCCATCCCACTCTTCTACTTCTTCAAGATTCCAAATCCAAAGTTTTTTAAATTTGGGGAAAGCAGTGACCCTTGCAATTTCTCCTTCACTAATATTGGTATTGCCAACATTTTCTATGCCTAAAAATCCACCATCCAACCTTCTCAGCTTCAACCTTGTTAAAGAAAGGCTTTCAAGGTTGGGCAATCTTCCCAACGGAGGCAGCTTTGTACAATCATGCAGTCCAAGCGCCTGTAATCTGGTTAATGTCATCATCCAATTTGGCAAATCCAACACTCCGTACCTAGATATGGTTAGATCTTCCAAGTCAGACGGAGGCCGTAAAGCTTCAATTAAAGAGCCTTCATGCTCTGGCAACTCTGTTTTCTCCATGATGGAATCCACTCCCTTGAAATTCAATACCAAGCAAAGTAGGCGCTTCTTATTAAGTTGTGCATCCACGGCGTTACTCACATCTTCTATATCTCTTACTTTCTCTATTATGAGTCTCCCTCCAATGTGATTTAAGTTTTTTAATTCTCTTAGATTAGCTGCTTTACTTTCATTCTCACCACCACCACACACAGGAAACCAATCTAATGTTCGAAGACATGTTATCCTCTCTATTCCCTTTGGTATGAAGGCCACACCTGAACCATAAATCCGGAGATGCCTCAATTTGGTAAGTTTTCCAATCGCCTTAGGTAATTCCTTGAGAGAACAAGTGCCTCAGCCATCGTCTGTTTAGTTCTGATTGGAAAGAGAGAGAGAGAGAAGCAATGATGATGGGATGAGCAGAGAGAAAGAGAGGGTGAAGGGAAGGAGGCGGCTGATTGTGAATGGAAGTTAGTTTATAAACTTAGGGTTTGGTGTTGCAGGTGGAGTTCCTGCAACTTGTAGTTTTTTTACTAGTGAAGCTTGTATTTTAGTGTCTCAACATTTTTTTTTATTAGTTTTTGTAGGGCTGTGGTGAAGGGAGAGCACAACTTGTAGGTTGAAAAATGAAATTGATATGATGTATATACCTGAAGTAATGAGAAAGATTTGATGACCATAAAAGGATTAAATGAGAATCAAATAAAAATTGGAATGACAGAGGAAATAAAAGCAACTCATGCAATTGAAAAACTTGAAAGCAGGGCTCTTGGGGGAATTAGGGTTCTTGCAGGCTAAGCAATGTGATACACTTGACTATTTTTTTTTTAATAGTCGAGTGTATTATAAGAAAATGGCTAAAAAGATAATTGCCTAGCATCCAGAAGTTTTAGCTGACAAAAAAAAAAAAGAAGAAGCCAACAAGCTTTAGAGGTTTTGAAACAGGGGAAGGAAAACAGTGTGGGAAAAGGAAAAAAAAACAATTGAAATCAGCTCCTCCTTTCTACAAAACCAATGCCATCATAGCTGTTATGAACATCCTCGCCAGCAGAGTCTGAAGAATTGGTATCAAGTCTCAGCCATAATGAGAAACTGCCGAATATCAAGGAAAAACAGCGATAATTAATGTGATGAACATCATCATTATTTTCATCATGATTCATCATCATCATCACTATCGTCGTCGTCATCATTGTTGTCGTCATCATTTTCCCCGTCATCACCATCCTCTCCTGAGCTACCGTTGTCATCATCACCACGATAATTAATGTGATCAACAACACGATTCATTATGTTTTCATAATCATCATCAAGATCTTCATTGAATATTGCATTAAAAAGCGCATCTTCCATATGTATAATGCTAAATAAATAAACAAATGAATAATATTAAACCCTATTTTTTCAAATAAAACATAATATCTGATGGTATATTTTATCGTTTAATTTTACACCACGCAAATATTACAGTCTACATCTTCACACTAGAAAAAATATTGGAAAAAAAATGTTTTTGGAAAGTATTTTTTTTATTTGTTTTTTTTTACTGGGTCGGACCCGAAAACAATATTGGTTTAGACTGTGAACAGTGGAGACAGGCAAATGCATCAGCAGAAGAAGAAGGAGAAGGGGGAGAGGATGCTACCCTGTACGATGGCGAAGTATGCTTGGCGGTGGCAACGGCGAAGGCTAGTGGTGAACTAAGAGACGGTTTTCCTTTGTCCCTGCTCTTCTTCCTTCTCCCTGTTTCTGCTACGCTTTTTTTCTATTTCGGACAGTTTTCTTCCCGTTGATGATGGTGCTGTTGTGTCGACATTGACTCCAGACGGTTGTTATGGCGACGATGAGGAAGGTTGACGGTGGTGGCCTTGTTTTTATCCCGTGGTTGCCTCTGTTTTTCGTCTGATTCTGCTCTTCTTCCTTCTCTCTGTCTCTGCTACGTTATTTTCCTGTTTCAGACGGTTTTCTCCCCGCTGATGGTGGTGCTGTTGTTGTCGACAATGACGCCAGATGGTTGTTGTGGCGGCGATGAGGAAGGTTGGCGGTGGTGGCCCTGTTTTTATCCCTTGGTTGCCTCTGTTTTCCTCTGATTCTGCCCTTTTTCCTTCTCTCTGTCTCTGCTGCGTTCTTTAAGCGTTTCTGACCAGTTTGTTCTTTTTTTCACTTCTTGTTTTCCCTTCATTCTGGTTCGTCACTTCTTTCTACCCTTATATTTATTATTCTGCAAGGTTGTAACCCATGTGAAAGATTGTGAAAGGTTCTATCGCAATGTACCATGTGAAAAGTATTACTGCAATGTATTTTTGTCACCATGTAAAAAGTTTTCATATCTCTGCAATTTACACCAGTTAGATGGTTGTTGCTTGTTGCATGTGACTTGTTGCATTTCAAATCCTTGCATTTCAGATTCGTGCTATTCTTGCATCCTGTGATTTCTTTCTTTTTAGTTTTCTTTATTATGTTTAACATTTTGTACACTCTTTCCTTTTCCTTCTTGTTAATCCACATCAATTATATTGTTGATTGCATCGTCAATTTTTTATAAATGGATTTGTAATTGGATTTCTTGAGCAGTGGAATTTGTAATTGAAAATTGTTCTGTC
>Ga0325402_1006275_pt1 | contig 11224 bp, 8 predicted proteins | sample PopdelMetagenome_22_FD_207212 | JGI IMG/M metagenome (GOLD analysis project Ga0325402, IMG submission 207212) | Populus deltoides microbial communities from Bellville, Georgia, United States - Xylem-PdKOR-R3 | ecosystem: Host-associated > Plants > Phyllosphere > Stem > Wood/Secondary xylem...
AAGCTCTTCAAATTTTTTTTATTTAATTATATACAAATAAAATTATTTTTTGCAATAAAAATAATAATTTAAATTTTATTAAAATAACATAGTATAATTACTACTTCTATTATTAATATATTTTTTTTAACAAAAAAATAGTTTTTTGAGCTATGTCATTTATTCAATGAAAACCAAAAGTAATTAGAATAAATTAAAAAAAATAAGAATAAGAAAAATATCTCTTTAATGAAAACTCTTCATCTTCTTAATATGCTCACTTTTTAATTTTATATACCTTTTTCACCATAATATTGTTTGTTAAATAATAGCTTATCAAAACTATAAAAACATGTTTTAATAAAAAAATATATGTTTTAATAACTTTGATGTGAATGTATTAAAAAAAATTAACATTTCTTTGCCTTGCCACCTGAAATTTTTTTAGTCTAGTTTTTTAATTAATCATACGATGATAGAAAAAGATATTCAAATGAAAGATAATAAATTAAACCATGGAAGAAAAATATATCATTTTTTTTTGTCAAAATCATCTTTTTTTTTATTCAAGTGATTTTTTGTTGTTTGACAAAAAAAAATTATTTTTTATAAATAGTAAAGTTCATTAAATAAAACATAAATACCAATAATTGTTTTTTTTTCCTAAAACCATACATTTTCATAAAATATCCATGACCATAAGCTTAAAAAAAGTCTTCACGGTAGCTTAACATATAATAATTAATGTAATGATTGCTAACATTACAAGAAAATACTATAATCTTATTTAGAAATAAATTCCAAATAGAATGGTTTCTAATGAAATAATAAAGCAAGGCTATATAAAACGAATGCTTGCTAATATTAAAAAAAAACACTATAATCTTATTAAAAAATAGAAACTAAAAGTTATTTAATATAATAATATCATAAATATAATTTTAATTATTTTATTTTATTGGGATTGTAATTAAAATTAAAAAAAAAAGCCTTATAAAAAGAGCTCAAACACTTGAACATAAAAGTGTCAATTGTTGGGCCAAACATGTGTAGGTCTATAAAGCTAAGCCCACACGTCTAGCCATATTTTTTTTTTATTTTGTTAAATTGGGTGAATGTCACATTGTTTACCTTTTCAAAAAAATAAATCCTAGGGACATCTTGGTGAACAATATGTAAAAACATAGAGTGAAATTAGAAAAAAAAATCACCACCTAGTTTTATGGTATCTAAAAACCCTAACTAATCTTTAGAGATTTTATTTAAGGGGTTGGTTATATTAAAGAAAAGATTAAAATCACCCTAAAATATCTTACTTCATGTTTATTTTTAATAATAAAACAATCTTTATTATGCATACATGCTACAATCTTAGCTAAAATGGTATATGTGCTTTGGTTATTGGAGTAAGAGACCATTCAAACCTAGGATTGTGATTTAGGACCTAGGCTTTGTAATAAGATCCAATTCTCACTTTTTAAGTATGGTTGTTGGATCCACGATAATGGTTTTTATTAATTGGGTTTTAGCCTATTTTCTTTTGTTGTGTCTAAAATAGGTTCGAAGGCCATCTCTTTCTCTTAATAGGTCTATACGAGATTGTACCATTCCAACCCAAACCCACTCGGTAGAATACAAAACAAAATCCATACATATTTATTAAGAATATAAACTTGTTTATCTTTAATATCACATCTAAGAAAAAACTAATTTATGATTTATAATTTCTAGACTAATTTTGAGTTACAAAAAAAAATGTCAATAAAAAAATATAGGAAAAAATAAAAGTGTATATATATATATATATATATATATATATATATATATTGCTAATATTTAGAATATAAAATCATTTACTCTTAATGTAACATTTGAGAAGAAACCTAAATAAGATTTACAACTCATGAGATGATTTTTAATTATGAATAATTTAAATCAAATGACATATGTAAATTAAAAACAACAAGAAAAAGATCACTCATTGATCAACCAAACACAAACTTTATCATATATCATAAAAAAAATAATAATATATTAAATATTAATATAAATAAATGATTCAGTTATTTGAAGATTCGAATTTGACCTTTAGGAGCAGCTGTAATAAGAAAGAGGCTGCTGGAATTTGACTTGGTAGTGACATCGCGTGGTTGTAACATGTTGTTCTTCACACGTTGAGACTGGTCTGAAAAAAAACACAGTAAAACTAGAACTCTTTTGTTTTGTGTTAGTAGCTGTAACTTATGGAGTTTTGGGTGTGATTTTTGGCGAGTTTAGAAAAGAAAAGGATTATAATTTTGGGTTTATTTCAAGGTTTTTTTTTTTAAATAAAAGGAAATTTTGGTTAGGAAAAAGGGTTATGGTTGTTGGATTTGTTCTGTTTTGAGGCTGCTGGTGTAGTGGTTATGATCTGGGTTATAGAAATAGTGATGAGAGATGGTTTTGGGTTAATGGTTATTACCATTGATTAAAAGATTAATTTGATAGTGGTTGATGTCATAGATGAGAAAGGTTGGAATTTGGTGGCGATTTGTGGTTGTCATGCTTGATGTAGCTATTGCTCAAGTTTTAAGCGGAGAAAGACAGATGAAAGTAAGGTTATATTGTGAAGATGAAGGAGCTATTATGACTTTGTGGATCTAGTAAGAGGAAAAAAGGCTATTACAAGTTTTGGGTTTTTAGAGTTTTTTCTTTTTCTTTTGTTCTTGTTTTGGTTTGCTCAATTTGTTATTTTTTTTGTCTATTTTGATTTTTTTTTATAGGGTTTTCTCTTAAAATAGAAAAAACCTAAACTAGAAAAAAAATATTATGTTTTTATATTATTTCTTTCTTTAACTAGGATCTCTTTACAATTATCTAACTTAATTCTTCTAGTTATTATTTTTCTCATCACTGTTGGTCCCTTTTCCTTCTTTACCTATTGTTTTACACCTTATTTTTTTCATTTTATATCTTATCACAAAAGTAAAATAATATAAAATAAATGAAAATGCTAAAAATTGACTTAATTTAATTTATTTTCTTGAAAACACATGGAAAAAATTAGAGGGTTAAAAGTTATTGAAAATTTTTTCTCTTGGATTTATTTTTCATTTGTCTTGGGACTGTATCACATTTTCTTAATTATGTTCTTTCCCTTTATGTCCAATTATTGTGTTGAAATCAAGAAATGTATCATACAAATGCTAGGGGGAAATTTTTTTTTTTAATTCCAGAATCTTCTTTTTCAATCCCAAAAAATATTAAAAAGATAGAGTATATATTATCTTTTTTTTTAATCTCAAAGTGTCTCCACCATCCACAACAAATCTTTAAAAATATAAAATCTTGATAAAGCTTTCTTTTCACGAAACAAAGTTTCATAAAATTGATTTACAAAATGAGCGACAATATAATGCTTTATTCATTTTCATATCAACTTCTTTTAGCAAACATTTGCATTTGGACAACTTTCATCCAATACCTCTTTCACCATTTTTGTTAATCACTTCCTAGTTCCTATAGTTGATAATAGATTGATGATGATGTATTCTTTAAAAATACATGGCCTCTACTTATTAACTTTCAAATTTGATACCTGAAATTATTGTAGCTTTCTATTGAATGATCCAAAATTCTATCATGATATTTACACTTCATGTTTGGATTACACCACCTAGGATATAATAGTTGTACAAGATTTAATGGGGTTATGGTAGAGTATCTGATACTTAAAAGGTGTTGGTAAATGATGATGAATGGTAGAAGTATATTAATCTCAGATAATGGTATTCAAGAACGTTGTGATGTAGTGAAACTTGATAGTACCAGAGATAATTGGATAAGATGTTTATAATCAAGATAATATCTAATTTGATATCCATTTTATGATTCATTAACCAACACAACACCAAACCTCATTATTGGATTCCTTATCCTTTTTTATTTTAAGCATTGCTCATCCTTTTCTACTACAATCACCATTTTATAAAATAGATTGATGAGTTACTAAACAAGTATTTATAATATGAAACCTTTAAGGTGTCAATAGAAATAGAGGTGAGCTCCCTCCTAAATAGAGGATGATATGTTTGTGCTGTCTCTCCACACAACCTTAGAGCATACTCCTTAACAACTTATTTATTATTATTATTATTTAAAGATTAGTTTTTCTTGAAGTTTCCTCTAAGTTGATCCCATATTGATTTAGAAAGGCATCAACCAATTATTTCCATGTATTCATTTTGAAGTCATTCAAACCTATATATCGGCTAAGAATATGTCTAACCAAACTTTCACAAAAATAATTGATCAAAATTTTCTCATCATGAATAGCCTTGGTCATCCTACTATAGTATACCTTGATATGAGTCTCTAAACATTGAGCTCCTTGTGTATTTAACAAATTCAAGGACTTTGAACTTTCTAAAAATGTCAATATCTGACACATGACATATTTTATTAGTTGAAAAAGGCTCATACAAGTATTTTCGTTTAATGGTCTTGTGTCCATTATGGTTATAATACTATTTCTCTCTTTAAATGATAACTGCTTATGTTTGATAAGGTTGTTAATTTGTTTTTTGAAGCCTCTATAATGATTAATGAAATGTCTCGCGGCTTGTACATAGCATGTGAACTTGGCATTCTTATTGTACCATTTAGAAAAAGATGGTTAGATGGGTTTAAGTGGTTGATGTGTTATCTAATGTGTATTCACAAGGGTTTATAGATTTTGATGAGAGGAAGTGGAAACAAAGATGACAATTTATTGTATTTCTTTTTATACCTTGGATTACATGTTTTGAAAAGCACGATGAGATAATGATGGAGGTGCTTAAAGGTGTTTGACATCTAGAGGATGTTACTTTGATCAATGTAGGATAAAAAGAGAGACATTGCCACACTGAGCTTTATGGTGGTGGTCTTTGGTAATCTTTCATCAAATTGTTCACAGTGAATAATTTTCGTTAACAAGCCAATTACTTGATTCATTTAATCATTCAAAGAGCTTATCTTATATGTATAGTTCTTTTCGATATGATATTTCTTTCCATCTATCATAGCTTGGTATGATGTAGGTTTTAAGGAAAATTGAACTTTTAAAACTTGATTTAGATTTGTTTTACCTTTTATATGAAAATTAAGAAATAATATGTAGAGATAAATATTCATAAAGAATAAAAATGATTAATTTGATATGATGTTACATGGAGGCACCATAAGAAAAGTTTCTAACCATTTCATGTAAGTGTAGGTTATTTAACTAAATTAGTCTCAAGATGATCCCTCACTGCTTAGTTAATAACCCTAATAAACTTAACCAAGGCCTATAAGGTGCAAATAGTGTTGATTAGGGCAACGTTCATTGACTACAAATCATTATCAAGTAGACTATCTACGAGAGTTTGATTGTATTATTTGGGTCAATGACAATCAGGACATCGTTAATTCCTTATACTTACCTACGAATAAAGTGTGTGAAAAAAATAAAGTGTTGTGTAATGTGTGAACATAAATCCATATCTAAAATAAATAAATAAATAAAAGTAATGATGCATAAGATCTAGACATACAAGAATTATATAAACAAAAATACAAATGTCAAACCATATAGTAAACATGTATTAATTAATTTAGACAAGCATCATAGATTAATATATTCCGAGCACGTATCAAAGTACCCCAAACATGTTATCATAAAAAAAATGTTTGGCTCTAAATATATTATCAAAGCACATTATCATAAAAATATTATCAAAGCATCATAAATATATTCAAAGCATATATCAAAGTACACCAAACACATATCATAAATAAATAAAAATGCTTAGCTCTAAGGTTCCCCAGCGCAGTCACCATTTTGTTGCAGGGGATATCTCAATAAACTATATGTAAAAAAAAAAAAGGTAAAATAAGAGAGAGAAAAAAGAGTCTTTATCTACTTTTATGGTAACTAGAAATCCTAATTGGTCTTTAAAGGTTCTAGGTAAAAAGCTGGTTATGCTAAAGAAAAAATTAAAAATACTTTAAAATATCCTACCTAAGACAAGTTGTTTCATGTTTATTTTTAATAATAAAAGGGTACTTATTTTGCATACATGCTAATATTTTTTCTAAACTGGATTATGTGCTTTGGTTATTGGAGGTGTTAGACTATTCGAACCTAAGAAAGTGATTTGGAACCTAAGCCTAGTAACAAGGCTTAATACTCACTTTTTGAGTACAGGCCTTGGAACCAAGAGGATGATATTGGTTAGTTAGGCTTTAGCTTGTTTTATTTTGTTATGTCTAAAATGGTATGAAGATCACCACTCTTTCTCAATGGGCTTACACGGGATTGCGCTGATCTAGCCTAAATTCACTTGTTATAATGCAAAACAAAATTCATACACATTCGTCAAGAATATAAACTCGCTAGCTTGCCTTTAATATGACATCTAAAGAAAAACCTAATTAAAATTTACAATTTCTGAGTCGATTTTGAGTGACAATGAGGATACAAAATACATCAAATTAAATAAAGAAAAGAATATGAAGATAAATTATATCAATATTTACATACATAACTCACTTAACCTTAATGTGACATTTGTGATAAAACTTAATTATGATTTACAGTTCCTAGCCAATCTCGAGTTACGATAAAAATACCAATCATAAAAAAAGGAAAAAATAAAAGCACATAAACATATACACTATATTAATATTTACAATACAAAATCATTTACCTTTAATGCCACTTCTGATGATAAATCTAAATAGAATTTACAACTTATGGGTTGATTTCTAGTTACAAACAAAATTAAATCAAACGACATGGCCAAATAAAAAATACCAATAACAAATTCACTCATTGATCAACCAAACACAAATTCATCATAACTCTGAAACCAATAGCATATTAAATATTAATCAAAATAAATGATTCAATGTGTTAGGGATTTGGATTTGACCTTTAAAAGCAATGGTCTTCATGCACTATTAGGTTGAATATATATTGTAATGCTGGCACATATTCTTCATGCATCGAGATTGATCTATAAAAAAAACACAGTAAAACTCAGACTCTTTTGTTTTGTCTTTATTGTTAGAACTTATGGACTCTATGGTGTGATTTTTGATGAGTTTAGTGGTAAAAAAAAACTATAATTTTGGGTTGTTTTTGTTAGAAAAAAAAAGTGATTTTGGTGGGGGAAAAGGTCGTGGTTACTGGGTCTATATTGTGTTGAGGCTACTAGCATAATGTCTGTGATCCGAGTTGTGGAATTAATAAAGAGAGATGGTTTCAGGATGATGGCTATTAGTGTTAATAGGAAGACTAGTTTGACAATGGTTGCTACTTCAAAAGGAGAGGAGGAAGAAGATGGAGATTTGTGGTTGCCATGTTCAGTGTAGATGGTGGTTAGGTTTTAGGCAGAGGAAGGCTAATGGTGAGACGAGAGTAAGACTGTTAGATGGAGGAGCTAATATGACTTTGCGTGGGTGGATCTGGTAAAAAGGGAAAAACAAAAGGGTTGTTGTAAGTTTTGGTTTTTTAGGGTGGTTTTTTTCTTTCTTTTGCTCTAGTTTTAGTTGGCTAAATAATTTCTTTTTTTTCTGTTTTAATTTTTTTTTGTAGGGTTTTCTTATGTCTAGCCTCCTCTATTTATATTATCTAGTCTCCTCTATTTATATTTTCTATGTTTCTCTCAAAACAGGAAAAACCTCAACTCAAAAAATAATATTAGGGTTTTATATTTTTTTAAAAAATAGGATCTCTTTAAAATTTTCCAGTTTTGATTGATTCTTCTATTTATTATTTTTTCATCATTTTGGTTCATTTTCCTTCTTTTCCTGTTGTTTTGCACCTTAATTCTTTTTTTTTAATCTTTCAATCTTTTTTATCTGTTTATTATATTTATTGTATTTTTCTATCTTGTCACACAAAGAAAAATAATATAAAATAAATGAACATATTAAAAACAATGAAATGATGGAAATTAAATGAATTTAATTTTATATTTTTTAAAATACATGGAAATTTTTGAGGTTCAAAAAAGGGTAATTACAAAAAAAAAAGTATATGAAAGTTGTCTATTAGTTGAATTCTGTGATGGCTGGAAAGTTAAGGTTTGACTTCAAAGACCTAAAAAACTCATTTTCAATAATTTATTTTTCATGAAAATACCTAAAAAAACACTTTAGATATCTCAATAAACCCGTTTTCAACCTCATACCAACCTATAATCATGTAAAAAAAAAAACTCAATCAAATAAATAATTATGAGATCTAATATATTTTTTCCAGTAAGATGAAGGGTTAAAAATACCTTAATAGAACTCCTCTCATCAAATGAAATCTATTGACTTCAATATTGATTTATTTGTTGCATGAAAGTGGTCAACTAAATACTTTATCTCTCTTTTTTTTTTCCAGAGACTTTCCATCTTCTCTCTCAAACATAAGGATTTAAAAGTGAATATAATGAAGTTTTGGATAAAAACTTAAAATGTTAAAACTAAAAGGACCAAAAAAGAGGTCAATATAGAATATGTGGACTAAATCATACTTTTTCTACTGAATTCGAGATAGGCCAAACTATTTTTTTTTTATTTTTAAGTATAGTTCTTATTTTTTTAATTGTGTCTTTATCCTATAAATTAAAATCATATCTCATTAAATCGACCTCTTGTAAGCTCTAAAATCCTATCAAAATAGTTCTCAAACACATGCAAAGTAAAGAAACCATCAACTCACAAAAACCAACACATGAAAAGATGAAATCAAAAAAAAAAAAATTAATGATCAAAATTAAAAGAATTCATTATTAAAACCCACCATGAATTGTGAGAGATACATATATATTAAAACCATCTAACAATTTAGTTATTAATATATAGTTGTAATTGTATGTAATTATAATGAAACAAGTGAAAAGCCGCACCTATTATATCTATTAGGAGTGATCATTTTCGGTTCGCTTCGGTTTTTATCAAAAAAACCAAACCAATTTTTTTTAAAAAAAACTAAAACCTGTTCAAACCGCCGGTTTCGGTTTGGTTTTTCGATTTGGCTCAGTTTTTTCCGGTTTTGCTCGGTTTTTTTCCGATTTTTTTTGGTTTGGGTTTAGTTCAATTCGGTTTTTTCGATTTCAAGCTTATAAAACCGAAACCGAACCGAATCGGTCAGTTTTTTTAAAATTTTAATCGATTTCATCGATTTTTTTCACGATTCGTTTTTTTTGGTTATTTGTTTTCCGATTTTCTCGGTTTAATCGGTTTTTCGGTTTTTTTGCTCACCTCTAATATCCATATCCAATGATATTATCATCATAGTTGTCATTCAGACTTGCCAAATTAACATTTTTCTTTTATGAATAGGATGGAACTTTATTATTAAGGACTAATTAAGAGATATAAAGAAAATAAAAAATAAACTTTAGCTAAACATTTGATCTAATGTCGGAGAACAATAGATCAATGCATCCACCGCGCGCCACGTACTAATCTCCTCTACAACTAGAATCGCTTAAGCTAGGCAACTTAGTCTTTGCCTTTCGAGGAGGATGCTTAATAAATGCCACATTTATCTATTATTGGAATTTAATTACTTGGTTCTTTTTATTATTAATACGATTAATTAATAAAGTCCTTTTATAATACATTTCATTAATATTTCGACCATGGAATCCTTAATAATAATAATAATAATAATAATACTAATAATAATAATAATAATATAAAGTTAAAAACGGAGGCAATTGAAGTATTTTTGATGAATTTCAATCTCCGGCCTTGAAACTCAATGTTATATGTTTTGAATTTTTACTACATAAAGTTAATATATGGCATCAATGATGTATTTCGTATCCTACCATAGTTCCATCGAGTACAAGGGATGATAATAAAAACACATTTTTTAATTTAAAATCAATTATTATTGGGTTTTTAAAATTTAATTTAATAATTTCTCAACATAAACAACAAAAAATTAAAATAAAAGTTACTTAGCATCACAGAGAACAAAGCAAATTAAAAGACTAATTCGAGTTTCACAAATCTTAAAATCATTGAAGACTTACATAATTGTTAATTTCAAAGTCCATAAAATTAATGAAAATATGCACAAACTAACCAGAAAACTAGACGACCGTCAAATCAAAAGAACAAAAGTCATAGTGTTTTAAAAGCAGCAACGTTAGGCATAACAAAGCCACAAAATCGGCTGACAAAAAAATAGTGAAAATGCAGGGAGGGTTGCCCATTTATCTTTGAAGGTGTTCTGTTCAATCCTGCTAGCCATTTCTTCTAGCCTGCAACAAAGAGACGGCGCAAAAGTTAGCTGCAAACGTGAGAAAGTGATCCATAGTATGGTTCCCATGAAGTCATGTTAAAGAAAAAATGCAGCAATGGCTTGTTAAAAATCTAGGGGAGAAATTAAGCATGCAGCTGCACGATAAATGCAGAGTGACGGGCACAGTTACAAATTTAAAAGCCCTCTTTTCCCTATAATTCATTGAATGTAAGCTCTCAACTATCTCTTTTTGTTTACTGCACGATCAAAGACCCTTTTTTCATCTGTAATGACATGCAATCATTTTTCACCCTCCAACAAGGCTTTTCTAGTAGCCATTTCTTCTTCTGTAGATGGGCCATGTAATTTTTCACAGGATAATCAAGATCTTCGCTGGAAAGAAGGCGTGCAAAATGAGATTCAAGCATTGAAAGCCAGCAATACCTGGACCCTTGAACGTCTTCCTCAGACAAAACATGCATTGACTCTAGGTTTACAAAATTAAATTTAAAGCTGATGGAATAGCTAGTACGAAGATTCACTCAAGTTGAAGGAGCTGACTACACAGACTTTTATTTCGATAGCTAAATTTACTACAGTTCGTTGCTTATTGGTAGTGGCAGCTATTCATAACTGGAATTTACACTAACTATTTGACCTCCAAAAACATTTAAAAAAAAAGGTCGATCTTCCAACATAATATATTTTTTTGTTACATGTGCTATGCAAACAGCTTTATCATTAAAAAAAAAAAAAAAAACTGTAAACACACTCAAAACGAAGATGAATGTAAGATCTGCAGCCTGGTGTTGGTAGCTAGAAAAAAATTTAATAATTAAGAGATCAAAACTCACAAGGAGCAATATCAAGGTAAAAAATAATCAAGGAGTGAACCAAACGACAATGGAAAATTAAGAAGGATGTGCGATGCAAACCAGCCAAAAAGGAAAGAGCAAGCAAACCTTGCGAAAGAAAATGTACTCTAAGGAC